>Ga0315273_10001199_pt1 | contig 29161 bp, 32 predicted proteins | sample YL17G02_0_MG_FD_205753 | JGI IMG/M metagenome (GOLD analysis project Ga0315273, IMG submission 205753) | Sediment microbial communities from Yellowstone Lake, YNP, Wyoming, USA - YL17G02_0 | ecosystem: Environmental > Aquatic > Freshwater > Lake > Sediment | place: USA: Wyoming | collected... | reverse complement strand
AGGGTGATCCATTTTTATTTAAAATTTCATAATGTAGATGTTCACCAGTTGTTGTTCCACGCATTTTATCAAATTTTCCACCACCACTTTTCCCAATTAATTGTCCCTTTTTAACTTGTTGTCTTGCAGTAACAAGTATTTCACTTAAATGACAAAATTTTGTCACTAACTTAAAATGGTCTATTTTTACTTCACCACCGCAAGGATTTGTTCCCGTATCTCCAGCCGTAATCACCACGCCATCTAATGGAGAATATACTGGGGATCCTGATTTACAATCAATATCAACGCCTTTATGATTTGTAGTACCTGGTTTATTTGATATAGGATCACGAGGTGCCTCTCTTTGACCATATGGGCTATTAATCATTGCCACACGTCCTAAAGGATGATACATTTCATTTCCTGTGGGAATATTTGGACCCATTTGAATATTGTTAGCGGTATTGTTAGCGGTATTGTTAGCGGTATTAGTTACAGTGTCAGGTTTCTTTCCTAAAAGTTCCTTTGCTTTATCAACTCCCTTATTAAAAATTCCCGCTCCAGTGCTAACAGCATTAACAACAGGATTATCAGCAAGTTGTTTCCACATTTTTACCAGATCCGGAGCTGTTTTTTCTATATCTATATCCTCAATTGGTAGTCCTGTAAATTTATTAATTAGTTGGCCAATTTGTTGTTCGGTTAATTTAATCTTCATATTAACTAATCGTATCTATATAATTATACTGTGATCGGTATTTATTTTCATTTTTATATGATTTTCCCAAAATTTTAAGTATTTATCATTGTATAGATAAAATATACTAATGTTAAAAGCGATTAAAATACGAATCTATCCTGATAATGAACAAAAAGTTTATATTAATAAACTATTGGGTTCTTGTAGATTCGTTTATAATAATTGTCTCACATATAAAATTGAAAAATATAATGAAAATAACTCTACCGTTGGTTTTGCTCAATTAGGAAAATATTTAACCAATCTTAAAAATATGGAAAAATATTCATGGCTTAAAGACAGTCATTCTAAAGTTTTACAACAAACATTAATTAATTTAGAATACGCTTACAAGTCTTTTTTTAAAGATGGTACTGGCTTTCCTAAATTCAAATCAAAACACGAAAATAAACAAAGTTGTAGATTTCCCATTGATGCAATTGGTAAAATACATGGAAACAGAATTAATATAATATTACCATTAAAAAATATTCATTTTAAATGCGGCATTAATGATGAAAAATATCTTAATAAAAATCAAAGCCATATTAAATCAGCAACATTAACCAAAACAAAATCAAATAGATATTATTTTTCAATATTAATTAATAGAACTAACATTAAACAGTTTCCAAAAACAGATAATATTATCGGCATTGATTTAGGAATCAAAGATTTTATTGTAGATTCTAATGGTAATAAATTTGAAAATTTAAAATTAATCAGGAACAATAAAAAGAGATTAATAAAATTAAATCGTCAGTTAAGCAAAAAACAAATGTTAGGAACTGGTGAATATAAGTTAAATAAATATGGAAAAGAAGTTGAAATAAACCAGGCGTCAAACAACAGAGAAAAGGCAAGAATAAAACTTGTTAAATTCAATGAAAAATTAAATAATCAGAAAGAAAATTATCTACATCAAATTACCAATCAATTACTTAATGAAAATCAAGTTATAGTGATTGAAAATCTTAATGTTATGGGTATGTTAAAAAATCATAAGTTAGCTGAATCCTTACAAGAATTGTCAATAAATGGATTTAAAAATATGTTAACATATAAGGCCAATTGGTATGGTAGAGAAATAATTGAAATTGATAGATTTTATCCCTCTTCAAAATTATGCAATAATTGCGGTTATAAAAATAAAGATTTAACTCTTAAAGAAAGATCGTGGGTTTGCCCCGCTTGTGGTACAAAACACGATAGGGATTATAACGCTGCTGTTAACATAAAAAAAGAAGGACAGAGAATTTTATCAATTAAAGAAAACAAAATAGGGTTGAGTTCACCCGAATTTACGCTTGAGGACTGTCCTCCAATGGATGACAAGGCGGCAATGCCCCTAAAAAGTTATGACAGGTCGATACAAGAAAAGAATGTTTTTCATTAAATTTCATTGAAAGACAGAACTATTTATACATATAATGTCGATAAATTTTTTACTTCAGGCTATTAGGATCATTCACATTGGTAGCTATGACGATACTGAGATAAGAATGATATATGAATATTTGCGAAACCTTGACAATATCATATTAAATGATTATTTTAATTCAAATCAAGTTTTACATTATAATAATGATCTAGAACTTTGTGTTGAGTTGATTATTAAAATGATTAAAATTTTAGAAGATAGAGAAGAATATGAGAAATGTCAAATATTATTAAATAAAAGAGAAGAGTCGTTAGACATAATGAAAATAGAAAAAATTGAAAATGAGCGCATTTAAAGTGACTGAAGAGGAAAAAGCTGAAATTCGTAAACAACACGAAGAAGCAACAAAAAAGTTTTATCAAAAAATGGCTGATGATAAGGCTGGTTTGAAGAAAATCGAGAAACCTCAAGAGGAAAAACCAAAAGAAGAAAAACCAATAATTTAAAATTTTTTGATTATATCTTCAATATATTTAAATACAATTTCTTTATAATGCGGAGCTGCCCCAATAAAGAATACTTTATCAAGTACCTTATTTGATTCTGGATATCTTTTATAATCATCTAAAAAACCATACCCAGGATGCATTAAAACATTTCCAGTAAAATAATTACGGGTTTGAATTTTATTATCTTCTAAATATTGAACTAATTTATGCTTTAATCCCTGTTCGTCACATATGAATGGAGTACCAAACCAACATACATCAGCCCCCGCCAACTGTTTTACCCCCCTGACACCCGATATATTGTCAAGAAATATCTTTTCAATCGTATTCTTTGATATTTTTCTATTATAATCTATCTCATCAAACTTACCCAATTGAATTATTCCAATTGCTCCTTGTAAATCAAGGGGTTTAAGATTATATCCCATATTGGTAAATACATATTTATGATCAACAATTCCATTATAATCATCTAACCATTTGTCAAATCTATGCCCACATCCACCACAGACCAATAAATTTTCAGGGCCAACACAATCACAATCACGTCCCCACCAAGACATACTGGTTAATATTTTTTTTAATCCCGAATCATTAGTTCCAATCATTCCTCCTTCGCCTGTCGAAATATGATGTGAAGCGTAAAATGAATTTGAGTACCCAATATAATATTCATTTAGAAACTTTCCATTCCATTTAGATCCCAGACTATCACAATTATCACCAATTAATTTAATATTGTGTTTTTTGCTGATCTCAAGTAACCTATCCATATCAGGTGGATTACCAAGAACAGGTGACACAAATATTCCTCTGGTTTTTGATGTTATTTTATCTTCAATCTGATTGAGATCAAAGTTTAATGTATCCCATTCAATATCCACAAAAACAGGTTTTAACCTATTTTGATATAATACCGATATTGTGGTTGGAAAACCAACTGGGGACACAATAATTTCGTCATCATCATTCCATTTAAAATATTTTTTTAGGGATGCGATTAACACCAAATTCGCGGACGACCCCGAATTGACCATTATAGAATGTTTGGTGTTAAATTTTTTTGCAAACTTCCGTTCAAATTCATATACTTGTTCACCTGAAGATATCCAATTTCCGTTTAGAAACGCATTTATTGCCGCCTCGGTTTCTTTATTATCCCAATATGGCCCCGAATAATAAACCCATGTTTTTCCAGGTTCAAAATTATTTGTATTATATATGTACGGAGCCACATGATTACCAAGTAAACTCTCGATGTCAATTTTTATTTCCATTTTGATAAATATTTTTCAAAAACATTTTTAATTCCTTGTTCTAATCCAATGTAATTCAGATCAATTGGGGTATATTTCCCATAATAATTTTCTTGTCCTTCTTTGGTTATTAATATATCAACATTGTAATCATATAGATTATTAATTATATTTGCAATATCAAAAAGGGTCTTTGTTTCAGAATATGTACAATCTATTTCTTTTGGGGGATTATCATTTAGAATATAGAATTTTATAATTGAAATAAAATCAGGCATATATATGAAATCCATTTTTTTGTTTACGAAAATCTCCATAGGATCTCCATTAATATAATTTCTTATACTTGTTTTAATAAACCGTCTATCCAATTCATTCTCATCAAAAATTCCGTATATTCTAACATTATAAAATTTTGGCAACAGTAATAATGTCTGTCTTATTATGTGCTTACTTAACCCATATGGTTTACTCATATCATACAATTCCGCTCCCGATCCCAAATTAAATAATTTGTCAAAATGATTAGAACATTGAATTAAATTATAAAATATTGTTAAGTTATTTACCATAACATTCCATCCATCTATTTCCTTTAAATTTCCTCCCGATGCCGCGCAATTTATCACGACATCAAAATGTTTATCTTCAAAAAACTTTAACATTGATTTCATATCTGACAAATCAAAATCGTTTCTTGAAATTTTGGTGACGGTAAATTCATTTTTTAAATCATTATATAAAGATCCACCGATATATCCATTTCCACCTGTTATTAGTACTTTCATAATAATTTATTAAGGTCAATAACTTCTTTAAGTATATTTGCATGAGCTTCAATTGTTGCGTTTTCCTCATACCATTTTCTTCCGTTTACCGATATAAAATGAACATAATCAGGATCTTTTTTAAGTTCTTCGAACCTTTCAATATATGCATCAGCAAGTTCTATATAATATTCCATCACTTGAAGATCTGGAGTTATTGGTCTCACAGCAGCATAATGATAATTAGGTATTAACTTATTATGAAATTGTACTGTTAACTCTGGTCGTATTAATGCTGTTCCTAATGCAAATGCATCTGCTGTTCTGTGAGATATTTCCGCCATTGAATTAATGTCTATATTAATCAAATATTTAGACATCTCTTCGATATGCTCTTCGCCAGATATAAGGCCATTACGCATATCAAATCTATCATCATAAAGAGATAAATATGATCTAAAATGATAAGGAACGGCATGTGATCTAAAATGAAGTTTCGGAGGAATAATTCTAGGAGGGTTTGATTTATATAATTCTTGTGATCTAATCTCCATTCTTTTTTGTGATTGAACATACCCAATCGGAGTGTATTTAATATTATCGGGTCCATAAGTAATATTATTCCCATGTACGCCAAAACAAGCAAATACTTCAACACATCCTCCCACTTCAAAAACGGGGTTTTTAATTTGATGTAATCTATCAAGATATGATATTAAAAAATATTTTCTATTTTCCTCATTTTCTATTATCACTGCACCATTCGCAGCATTAAAACATCTAAATTTTGATAACTCAGTAATGGGTTTCCCCGCATCTGAAATGCTAAGCAATGAATTTAATGGGTCGGGATCTAAATAATATAAAAAACGATAATCATAATATGTAAATTCAATATCAGGATATTCTTTCTTATAAATATTAAATAATCTTTCAACGGCAAGATGTGTGGCGCAATCGTGAGGTGTTTGATAATGGAAGTTTATTTTCATATTTATAAATATAAAACTATTTTTTTCGAGAAAATTCCCCGTGCTCGACTAATATCGTACTGATGCCATCCGTTCTGTTAAGAGCAAATTCATATTGAACAAAGATGTCTTCAGCTCGATCTAATTGTACTATATTGATGTTACTTGTCATTTGTCGAAATCCCTCGGTAAAATTACCTTTATGTTGAGCTTGTGGATCAACTGGTTTCTCTGCGCCGATAGCAACTCTGATTATGACTTTAGGTCGGCATTTACCATTCGACATAGTTATAAACTTATCAAGATGATTTACTATTTGATCCGTGCCCATCAATAGAAAATTCCATCTGGGATAGATTGAAATAGGAATCATTCCTTCAATTGCTAATCCATTTGCCAATCCTGTTTGAAGATATTCCGCAACGGGTAATTCTATTCTTTTATTAATAGGCAAATGTATCAATGAATCATATAGTCCTGTTCCTTCATATAGAACTGATTGCCCAATAAATATTGTTTTCGGATGTTCGGCTAATAATGTCATTGACCTTATTATTTCATTGTAATAGTCCATTTAAAATTGTATTCGTTTGCCCGCACCCGCGTGTGGGTATAGATTATTTGTATATTGGTAATATATTAATTTATTTTGTCTTACTATTCCTCCTTCATAATAATGATTTAGATAATAAGGTTTTCCTCGATTCCATGTCTGCGATGTTGGGGTTGTAACAGATTTTTTATTATCTTCAACAATAAAAGTTATTGGTAAATTATGATTCACGCTATATTTGTATGCTTCATGAAATGCCCCCGTTTCGGCTGACATATCTCCACACCAACACCAAACATGCTCGGGCTTATTTTGTAATTTTATCGCAAGAGCAATTCCTGAGGCTATGGGTAATATTCCTCCAACAATTGAACTGCAAATAAATTTATATTCTGGAAGATTCATCACCATAGATTTTCCCATCACAATATTTTCCTTCAACACATCAGGAGGAACACCTTTTAATAACCCTTGATAATGATTTCTCCAAGTAGCGCAAACCCAATCATTTGTGATATCGATATCTTTGAATATCTCCATCATCATATCCTCATTTCCCGCATATAGATGTATTGGGGCTTTAATTTGAGCGTCATTAAATAAATCTCCAATTTCCTTTTCAAAATTGATCAAACATTCTTTTGTCATTATTTCTCATTATCATTTAAATACGGAAACATATTATCAAGTGAATTTGACACGATGTTTCCGTTTATATCTACTGAACTTTGTACTCTAGGTATTAATAATTGATTTTCCACCATCATAATTTCGCACAATACAGATCCATTTGATGATAACACATCGTCTATTTTATTTTCCAGATCAAAATTATTTTTAAATTTAAAATTTTTAATACCATATGCTGATGCTATTTTACAAAAATCCGGACTACTTATACCACTATCTTCATTAGACCCAATGAAGTTCCCCTTAAATAAGTTAGTTTGCATAGATGATATCGCCAAATATCCATTATTATTTAATACAAAGATTTTTATTGGTATTTTATTATGCACAATAGTTTGTAACTCTTGAATATTCATTTGTAATCCACCATCTCCCGCTATTAATATTATTCGCTTAGTTGGATTTGACATATAAGCCCCTATCGCCCCTGGTAATCCAAATCCCATAGAAGAACAACCTGATGATGTAAACAATCTATTTTTACCGTTCATTTGTAATGATTGCATTGTGCAAGTAAAACTTGTACCCATATCGGTTACTATTATGTCATTATCAGTTAGCTTACCTGATAACACTTCCATCAAATAGAATGAGTTTATTTTATTGGTAATTGTTTTATATTCTGGTAGGAATGTGGGATATTTATGTTTCCATAGATTTACCTGACTTATCCAATCGGAGCATTCTGGGATTTCTATATTTTCTATTCTATCTAATATAATTGAGAAAAAATCTTTAAGATCACCATTTAATGGATAATCAATATTAATCGTCGGTTTTATGATTTCATTATTATCAATATCAACCATTATCTTAAATGATTTGGGGGAGAATAAACGAAATTGATATCCAATGTTCGGTATTGATAATCTACTACCCAATATTAATAATAAATCAGCATTTTGTACAGCAAAGTTTCCTGATCTTTCACCCATTATTCCAAAATTTCCAACAAATAGATCATCATTCTGATCCATTAAATCTTTAGATGTCCACGTACATATAACTGGAATTTTTAATTTATTTTTTAACACTATAAATGAGTCCTTCATTCCAGATAAATGTATACCGTTTCCCACCACAATCAACGGCTTTTTAGATTTGGTAATAATATTAAGAATTTCGTCTATATTCGAAATAGAAATCGTATTGGATGATATTGTTTTGATATATCCTAATAAGTCATCTGTATTTATTATCGTATTTTGAATATCTAATGGTATTTCCAACCATACGGGACCCTTTCTACCATTTGTTGCAAGATGATACGATTTTTCGAGATAGTATTTTATTTTTTTTGCATCAATTACTCGTTTACAATATTTCGTTATGGGTTTAATTACGCTTATTATGTCACATTCTTGTACACCTAATTGTCTAAGATTAATTTCATTCGGTAAAGAACATAATGATTGAGCAACAGGAACTTGTCCTGATATAATAAACATTGGTATCGAATCCTGATATGCGCCTAGAATTCCTGTTATTGTATTAGTCGATCCGGGGCCATTGGTTACTAAAACGCACGCTAGGTTATTTGATGTTTTAGCATATCCCTCGGCAGACATTGCACAGGCTTGTTCATGGTAATTACAAATATATTTTAATCCCCGTTGTTTAACTGAATTCAATAAATGGCCAGATGCACCTCCAGAAACCAAAAATATAGTATCTACGCCTTTTGATTTTAAAAAATCAAAAACATAATCAGAGACTTTAAGTTCCATAATTTTCCCCCATAAAATCTAAAGTATCCACCCAATTATTAAATCTATAACCATTATCATCAATATATAAAAACGCTCTCGGTTTTTCTGATGTAATTGAGTGAACATAATCCATTACCCCATATTTTTTTAGCCATTCTGTCACCAATTCAATTCCTGTTTTTCCATTTACGAGAGGACGATCTGTTTTTGCTTTAGATGTGAATATTATTATTTTATATTTTTTAGATAATAATTCTAACGACTCCAATGATCCCTCTATAGGATCTCCATAACAAGTACCGTCATACCAACCTTTATCATATTTATGAATAACCCCATCAAAATCAATTGCTAAGTTTAATTTATCCAATTCGTAACCTGGTGGGAACTGAGATGTCATATTTGTTTATTTATAGTTAATATTATTGTCTCAGGCATAACATCTTCCATATATTTAGTTACTTGTTTTACAATATGCCCGTATCCCACATCGCCAGGTACTGTTATAGTTTTATATACATTATTAATTTTTTTTATAATTCCACCTTTTAAAAAAATAATTACATCATCGTCTTTTTTATTATTCAACGCGTTAATATCATCAACCAATTCGATTTTTATACAACATCCATGTAAATTATAGTTATTTGGAGAATTTAATATCGGATCATCAATCCATATACATTTATTGTCCTTTAATTCTTCATATGAAGCATCCTCATATGATTTAGATGATCGGCCATATTTATCATATAATCGAACCAAATCGCCTTTATCATTTGGAGATTCTATTTCAAGTAAACGAGTTCCGTTAATTGATGTTGATTTTGTTGAATGAAATAACCCTCTTCTTATCATTACTTTTTCTAATGGAGACATTTTACGAATATCAGCCATAAAAGATATCTCAGCCGTTCCATCCAACATCACCAGACCCGTTATTTTGGTCGAATGAATATGCATAGATGTACTTTCATTATGTAAAATATCTAGCATCCATACTCCAACATGATCATTTTCGTATACTAAATATTCATACCCCCAGGGTTTTTTGACAATATTTTCTCTATAACTCATCATATCTTTTCTTATGATTTTCAAATCCCACTCTCATCCAGTCACCCATAAAATCGTAATGAGGACACGATACTATGTTATCATCAACGAAAACTGGACCTCTAGAATATGTGGCGCCTGCATTTTCAATATCAATCTGAATTGAATAATATCCACTTACAGTTCTATTTTTTAATATTTTTGAGGAAATTAATAATTGAGTACCGTTACATATTACAAATATCGTTTTATTTTTTACATTCCATTCGTTAATAAATTTAAGTATTCCTGTTTCTTGCCTTAATTTTTCTAGCGCTTTAACTCCGCCAGGAATTAATAATATATCAAATTCGTCGATATATTTTTTTCTATTATTTTCGTCATTAAAAACAGATGTTTCGATATCACACATCATATGCGAACCTAAACTCCCGAAAATCTTACCAATTTTATTGGCAACGATGAATACTTCATATCCATGTTCTTTTAAACTGTAATATGGATATATTAATTCATGATCTTGAAATTTTTCCCATGTTAATACTAATGCCTTTTTCATTTTAATATTTATTATTTTTGTTATTAGTTTTCTCTTCTTTCTTCCGGTTTATAATATATTATTCTCTCGTGCCAAATTGGTGACGCTAAAAGTATTCCCGAATGTATTTCTCCTTTTTTTGTTAATTGATATATATGGGAGCTCCATGTTTGTTCAAATGGATGTGACCATTTCGTGTCAATAAACATTTTTTTATTACCAGCTTTCGAAACAATCATCGGCCAATTACAATAATTAACATCACCAATTAAATAAGACACACCATCACAAATATTCACATATTTATATTCAGCCAGCGGTGAATTTGGATCTAATCCTGTTATAGGTAATTTATCATAATTTGGCCAATCACGACTACGAATATCTTGTGGTACATTGTACCATGGAAGGCATTTATCATTATCAAAATACACTTCGGTAAATGATAATTTCAAGAAATCAAATTTTTCTTTTATTATTATTTTATGAACAATATCGTATAGATCAGGAATGTATTTTCTGAATCCATTTCTACAAAATTCCCCACTTAAATCTGGCGGATTAACGGTCATATCATCTTCAAAGAAAAACATAAAATCAGCATCCGAACCATTAAAATGTTCAGCTGCAAATTGTCTACCGCCGCATATGCCAGTATTATGGGACATCTTAACATATTCGAAATTATATTTTTCAGCAATTATTTTATTACCATTTATAGCTGTCTCATCGGTAGAATTATCAAGTAAAACTAAATGTGGTTTTTCCAGCCATTCTGAAACTTTTTCCATTGAATTTATGGTATATTGAAGCTGTTGTGGAAAGTTAAATGTTAAAATATAAAGATTGGTTTTAATCTTAGATAAATCAGATTTAGTTACAATTTGTCGAGCCTTTTTTTCGATAGATGATTCTAAAACAACCTTATCATCTATAAGATCTTGAATAAACTTAACTATCATTCCGTTACCATCTAACGCATATCTTTTGTATATATGAGGTTCAGCATACGACATAAGGGCAAAAATACTTTCTTCTGTCCCCATAAGCCCACGACGAAGCGTGTGATTTAATGTAGAATAATATGTCGCATTAGCTTGATTAATTATTTCTTTTATTCCGCCAAATAAACCACCTCTACAAACATACTTCACGGGTTCGCCAGCCAAATTACACATAGATTTATAATTAAATCCATGAATTTCATCTCCCGCATCATATGGATACGATAAAAATAAGAAACTATCTAAATATGGGTTTATTTTATCTAGTGCTCTATTTTCCACAAAAAATCCTTCTCCAACAGTATTTGTAATTCCAGCATCAAGCCATATAAAATATTCTGTATTAAAAGGATTCCATATGGTGACATCATTAAGTAGAAACATCTTAGATTGAACAATCGGATTATAATATTCTAAGGTCGCTTGCGGACTACCTTTTAACCACCCATTCTCACCTGTTGAATTAAACCAATTAGGATCGGTTCTTATATCTTGTGTTTTGTTCCAGAATGGGTCATAAAGAGTTTTAATATACTCTAACTCGGCAATTTTAACATAAGTGTTTTCTTTGTCCCTTTTTTCCCACACTAAATATTCATATTCTTGTGGAATATATATAAACATATTAATGGGTATCTCCAAAAATTTTTTAAAATGCTCAATATAATGAGTAAAATCTCTCCCTTCTCTTCCAATATTCCATAACCCAGTTACAACAGTAAGATTTTTATTTATTATCTCAATATCTTCCTTAGTTGTTAAATATTTTAATAGCTCATCTCTTTCTTCACTATTTAATGTTTTAACAAAATTTTTAATATTATCTATATTTTCCATATTTTATTATTTTAAGTACCCAAGTTTTAAATATTCTCCATAATTTTCATCTAGCTTATCTCTTCTATAGAAAAAACACCCTTCTTCACCTTCATGTGATGTGTGTCTCAATACAGGAAATGTTGTTACACCGCCCTTTTCTGTCCACTGTTCTATTGTTATCAACTTTTCCTCATTCTCATAATAGGTAACTAATTTTTTGATTTTATGTTTACCCATATATGCCGCAACCAATATGTCATCATTCCACGATTTACCAAGAAATTCCGTAAAGAAATCTTCCTGAAACCATTTACGCTTATATGATACCGTTTTATAATGTTGTAAAATATTTACCTCGACATCTTTATAAATCGACACCACATAATGATTTCTCACATCATTAAATACTGTAGGATCTTCTGCTCTTGATCCATCATATCCAACTGATGTATTTTCATATTTATGTTGATTTTTAACTTGTTCCTCAATCATTTTGGGGTGATATACTAGATCATCATCACAAACAATAATAATGGCTTCAGGATCGGTTACTCTTCGTAATGTATGTGCTAGTTTTGTTATTGGACCCAAATCCTCTAATCCGTCAAATAATTTAAATTTAGGATTTGATGATGCTAATTCCTTAATCCATTCAGGTATAATGTATTCTTCATTTTTATATTTTAGAGTTTTTGGCACATTAAAATGAATTTCATATTCTCCATTATATTCCTGAGTAAGAAGTGAATTAATATTTGATTTAATGCCAGAATCGTAATCCTGAATTATTCTTGATGGTAATGTTGTTAATGTTACTATTATCTTATCGGTCTTTTTTTTTTCGGTGTAGATAATTTCGTGATCACCCATAAATTGAGCAACTTCAGGTTTTGTTATACCATATCCATCACCGCATTTTACCCTGAATTCATAAAATCCGGATTCTATAAATGGTAAAGATTGTACAATTGGAAAAGAAAATGAGGAACGCCCATGATCATTTACTGGCCTAAAATCAGTTTCCTTATCCCATGTAGCACATACTATGGGTATTTGTTTTCTTTTCATATAATGACCGATGGCAATATCATCATTTTGCGACGCCAAGTGATATTCTTCATTAAGAAAATCATCTTCAAAAAATCCTCTTCTATAACTTACCGAGTGCCAATGTCCTGGCACTGCTAATTGTGAATCTTTTTTTACGGGAAAATAAAAATGTGTTGGTTTTACCGTATATTTTTTAATACCATCCTCAATCCATTCTCTTATTTCCACAGGATTATCTCCACGAAACGCAATTACCGAATTAGGATGCTCATGCTGTTTTTTTAAATGATATTCTAACATATCTTCATGATAAAGATGATCATCGTCACATATAATTAAAACATCATCATCATTTGTTGATATGGGTAATACTCCTGTTAATTTTACAATAGGCCCAAAATCTTTCTCTACCCTGTTTATTATTAATTTTTCATTTTCATTTGATAATTTTTTTAGATCATCAGATATTTGATATTCCTCATTGTTATTGTTTTTATAAAAATATGGTACATTTAAAATTACTTTATAATCTAGTGTCGTATTTTGATTTAATAGTGATTTTAAATTCTTTTCGGAAGATTCCCAGAACGCCATTCTTAATGGTACTGTAGTTAATGAAATGTATATGTTCATATATAAAAATAATTAAAATTATTATATTATTAAATGGTTAATATGGCCAAATTTGTCCACGATTTTCATAAAATCTTTTTAACTCATCATAGTTTTTTTCAATAAAATCTTCTTTACTAATATCAGAGTTAATAAAACCGCCACTAAAATTCCAAAATCTATCTTCAGGATAACAATCAATACGAAATGTAACATTGCTCACTATTCCCGAGCCAAATGACAAAGGAAACGCAACCGAATCAAATAATTTAAACGCTATGGAAAGAATAAATTCAGCGTGAAGGTTCCAAGATGGTGCGGTACTCATCATAAAATATTTCTTATCAACTAGAATATCATAACATATATTATTTAATAATTCAAAAAATGGCATCATCATAGACTTATTTGGAAACTTTATTGTTGTAAAATTACCATCTGTTGATATAAATTTACCTTTAATTTCCCTATCTGTGATTTTATATTTGTTATTAATATCAATTGCATCATCCTTTAAAAAGGGTTGATCAGGATCGCCATATGCAAATCCACCAGGTATTACCACTATTTTATCTTTTAGAGTATCATCCAATTCACCTAATTCGTTCTTTAGATACCATAATTCTTGCTGCGGATATTTAATCAATGGATTAGAAAAATAATCTTCCATTACCTTATGTTGTTCAGAATTAACAAGAGGTATAACATCACAATTCATAAAAACAAATCCATCATAGTTAGTTACTTTATCCCAAAGAAAAACAAATCGCTCCACTAAAGTTGGAAATTTAAATATAGAATCTCCCCATATTTCTTCAGCATATTTAGTCTGATCAGTTTTTTCTTTGGGCACGGGCTCCAATTCTATTGACCAAGGATAATCTTTTCGTATTTCGTCCATATCTTGGAGAAACACATTTTCCATATGTGCAATACTGTGAAAATAATTCACATCATTGGTTAAAATAAAAACATCGTAATTATTATATCCAGGATATGTTTTTAAATTATTTATTAATCTATTTTTGTATGTTGGCCCGATGCATAAATGCACAATTAAAATTTTATTCATAAATTTTTATGAGTTAATACTATGTTGTCTTCATTTATTTGATAATTTAAATGAGTACAAGTATTATCCAAGTAATCTTTAAATCCATCTTTATATTTCGATATGGCATCTCTTACCGTTTTTATTGAGTCATCATGAATCACATCTGAGAATTTTGGACAACGTCCCCATCCCTCCGTGTAATACCAACTATCATGTGGTAAACTAATATGCTGTCCGTGTGTTTGTTGATGCCAATAAGTAAGAAAGTCTATCACATTATAATTGAAATTAACCTCAATTATTCTCATCGCTATACCAATAAACTGTTCAAGTCGAGTATATCCGTGAGTTGGTAATTTTATAATATCAGGACATTTAATATACATTAAATAAACTATATAATCCCACAATTCATAAAACAATAATAATTCCTCCTTGTTTCTAAAACAACAATTAAAAAAATGTCCATCAAAACGCCAAAAATCATCAGGTATTATCAAAGATGGAAATTTTTCCGTCAATTCATTTTTTATAAACGATAATTCCCAAGAAGGTTTTGGTTCTAATGTGCCAAGAATCGGAATTGCGAATGTGCCTGGTACATTTGTATCAAAATAATTTTTTATACACTCTTTATTGTTTGTCATGAAGTTATTACTACTAACATAATTAACATTTAAAATATTATTTTCGTAACAATACAGAAGAGCAAATCTCAAAACATTCAATGGTAATAATTTATCACCTTTAACGCAAAAATCCCTATAGTTTTTAGCGTGCAATATGGGATCTATTTCGTCATATATTATCTCATATTCGTTACTCCACAAATGATTTTTCCTTAAATCATCAACATTTAATATTGTTGTGAATTCCTTATACGGTTTATAGAGTTCATAATTGTTAACAATAAAGATATGATTATCTAGTGTTTCACGATTATATTTAATTAACGGTAAAAATCTGGTCTCAAAATGAATTGGACCAAGTATGAATCTTATAAATTTACTATTTTCCATTATACTGATTTTAAAAATGACATATCACAATCGGCAAATTCAGGTCTATTAGAAAAATCAAGTCCGACTATTGGATAATCTTGATTATCTGGTTCATATCTATCGAGATATTTTTTATTAATAAAAGATAATTCCAGTACTTGGGGAATTTTCATAGAATCATACACCCAATCTTCCGCCCAAACATTTCCATGTGTATGTATCAATATGAAGTTTTCATTTAGAATATTCATAATCTTTATAAATTTCTCTCTATTAACATCCCTATCAATTGAATGTACTTCAAGAATAATTCCCATAACGGTAGATGCTATTGATGGAACTCTAGGATCTGTAAAATAATCTAATTCATATCCCTCAATATCGATTTTTAAAAGGACTGGGCCTTTTATACCCAGTTCTTTATATTCATTACTAAAATCGTTTAAATTTTCCCCGAATCCCAATCCACGAGGGAAAAAATAACAGTTTTTACTTTCTCGGTATCTATCTTGGGCCAACCATTCCAATTTTTGAGCTTCTACTCTTTCTAATTCTACTCTCCGTACATCATGATCGAAGAGATATGAAGGTTTATTGTATGTGGTACTAAATTCCACTTCAAATCTATCATCGCCTCCAACTCCATAAGTGAAAAGAGCCGAACAATTTTCTAAAACAAAATCAGCCATTATATAACCCCCATCTTCTTGAGGCCCAATTCTTTTTTTAGTAAGACATGAATATCCTTTAGATGTATATACCTTATTAGGCTTTAATAATTTTATAAAAGTATTATCCATATTTGAAGTTTTAATTGAATTCTCCATAATAGACGGGGATATGGGTTCATTCTGAACATCAGGAACAACATAAACCTTATCATTCAATTTACCATGTCTTTCACAATCAAATTTAACCATCATACTCATTAAATCTTCAAAAGAGGTTTTAGATTCCCATCCTAGGATTTGTTTAGCTTTCGTAGAATCACCCTGAAGAACATTTACCTCATTATCTCGCAAAAATTCGGAATCGGTTATTATATAATTCCTATAATCAAGTCCCACGGATCTAAAAGATATTTCACACATATCTCTTACTGAATACAATTTTCCAGTTGATAACACATAATCATCAGGATCGTTGTGTTGTAACATCATCCACATTCCTTCAACATATTCTTTGGCATAACCCCAATCTCTCAAAGCGTCCAAATTCCCTAATGTTAATTCCTTTTCTATCCCACAATATATTTTTGCCACGCCATCACTTATTTTACGAGACACAAAATTAAATCCTCTTCTTTCTGATTCATGATTAAAACAAATACCATTACACGCAAACAAGTTATATATATCTCTATAGTGTCTAACAGTTTCATATCCGTATAATTTTGACACCGCATATGGTGATTTAGGAATAAATGGAGTATTTTCGTTTTGTGGCGCGCTCCCCACTACCCCACCAAATTGTTCGGAAGTTGATGCTTGATAAAATTTACAATTGATGCCGGATTCTTTGATTGCTTCCAATAGATATAACACTCCTCGTCCATTAACATCAAATGTGAAATTTGGCTGAGTAAATGATGTTCCAACATGAGATTGTGCGGCTAGATTATATACTTCATGTGGTTTGGAAATTTTGACAGCATTTAAAAGGCTTTGACGATCACACATGTCACCCTCAATAAATGTCACATCATTAATTAAATGTGACGCACAATTAAGATCACTCGAAGATAATCGTCTATGTAATCCGAAAACGCCATATCCTTTACTAAGCAATAATTCAGCTAAAAATGAACCATCCTGTCCTGTTATTCCTGTAATTAATGCGTTCTTTTTATTTTTCATATATTTTAATTTATATTTTTATTTCCACTCTTTCTGCCCATCCTCTTTTTATACTATAACCCCAAAAAACAACTCTAGATGGGTTTTTATCTGTTAAAAACATTTCTTCATAATGTATTTGTGTTCTGTCTTCCATAAACATTTTTAATTCATGTCCCTCTATTGATTTACTATTTATTCCAATCCCATTTTCATCATCAAAAGCAATGAGTATACTTGAATAATCATCCGCAGGTAACATATCTCTGGTTACAGTAACTAGGTGATAAAAAGAAAACATAAACGAATTTTCCCAAGCTTCATCGTCTTCAATTACTGGATTTGGTGGAAATAAACGATCAGATGTATATTTTTGAAACGATTTTTTCTTAAAATGTATTCCGGCATATTTTTCATAATCCCGTAAAGTTCTAACAGTTCCAAGGTCATAACCCGTCAAATCAAATCCATTATCTTCCACTCTCAATAACTGTCGAATCTTTGATCTGCCAATATCCTGTTGTTTCCAGAACATATTATCACCTCTTTTACTCTGATCATCCCATACTAACATTCCATTTCTTTCTTCTCTCATAGTTGCGTGCCACACAACAACCCTATGAGGATGAAATAAATCATATCCATAAGTGAAAGATCTTACAGTTAAATTAATCTCTTCGCCACTAAAATAAAGATCGGAATCGTGACGCACTTCTCTTGCCCATTTATTCGGGCCAAACGCAAAATGTCCCGATAAGAATCTAGCGGGGAATGGCTTTGTTAATGATTGCCAATTTGGAATACCACATGGTCTAATAAAGATGGTTCCAAACGGATAAAAGCTAGCAGCCTCTGATAACCATGGCTCCATAGTTCTTCCTGCTGGATCGTTAAACGGATCATAATATGGCGAATAACCACATATTAAAGGATTATATCCCTCATTTTTCAAATCATAATACCATTTGATTAATGTAGAATCCCAATTTTTATCGAATCTATGATGGGAGTCTAGCTGACAGACGAAAGTTTCATCCGTTAAAAGAGTATCGTTAATAATTGCTCTCGCGTACGGTAATCCTTTAGCTTCAACATAATTCATATCATAAATTTTAAATCGTTTGTCGGATCTAAATTCATCTACATTATCAAATCCATCATCAGGATTAAATTGTCTGCAAATACCGAAATGTATTCTTTCAGGAAACTCAGCATTTGCCAATGCGCTTCTAATAGTGGGGACCAGTTCGGGTTCGCGATACGCGGGGAGATGCAGCATTATAGTTTCCCTATTATGATTTTTCATACATCAAATATTTCCCGTTAATCTATTACACCAACCTTTAGATGCACTATATGGCCACACAACCCAATATGCGGGTTTATGTGATGTTTCAAATTGTCGCCATATTTTACAATATTTATCAGGATCGGCAAAAAATCCCGCAATTTCATTCTTGTCAGCATCTTTTCTAAATAATGTTGTTTCATCATTTGGTTCACCCTCACGATGAAATGCAACAACCCAATATTCATAATCTTTTTCTGGAACCAGATCATATCCAACATCAATACAATGTCTAAACATACTCACAAATGATTTTTCATATGCTTTTCCTTTAAGAATTGGATTTGGCGGATCTTTATGATCTAAAGTATATTGTTGAACTGATCTTCGTTTGAAAGATATTCCAGAAAATTTTTCATAATCCGCGAGAGATCGAACCTTTCCGAAGTCATATTTTCCAAATTCTTCGGTCCTAACTTCTCCGTCCATTTCGAATAATTGTCTATTTCTTTTAAATGATCCCTCATTCTTAGCTCCCCATGTTGTAACGTCATCCCATTGTTTCTTTTTATCTCTTCTTGTATATTCATGCCAGATAAGAACTTTATGTGGATGGAATAGATCATATCCCCATGTATATGCCCTGGCACTTATCGAATGTTCTTCTCCATGAAAGTAATAATTTGGATCATGAGGCACCTCCAATACGAATTTTCCACTTGTAAAAGCAAAATGAGCAGAATAAAATCTTGCTCGTACAGGTGTGTCTAATTCCTTAAAGTTATCAATCGATTCTGGTATAGTGTGAATAACACCTTCAGGCGAGAATCTATCAAAACTCATTTTCCATGGTATATGAATTCTCGCACCTGGGTCATTTGCTGGATCATATGAAGGAATATATCCCGTGAGTAATGGTTTTTTATATCCCTTCGATTGTAAATCTTTATACATTGCAATCAATTCGATATCCCAATCTTGAGCAAATCTATGATGAGAATCTAACTGAAGAGTATATTCCTCATCTTGGTAATTTTGTTGTAACTGATGTCTAGCCCAACAAACTCCCTCAGATTTTAGATAAGGAATATCGACAATTCTAAATCGTTTATCATCTTTATATTCTGATAGATCATCCCATTTATCATCTGGCGAATGTTGCCACGCAATTGAAAAAACCAAATTTTTAGGAAACTTGGCTTTTTCGATACAATCTTTTATTGTGGGGAGTAATTCAGGGTCGCGATATGAAGCGACCTGTAAAAATATAACACCTTTACTTTTTTTATTCATAGAAATTTTAATTTAATATAATTTATTTGTTTTCTTTAAGTTCTCATTCCACCATAATGGCTGTAAATTTGTGTAATGACATAATTTATATATTTCTTCCTTCGTTTTTCCGTTGTCAAGAGGTATTTTATGATCTATATGCCACCCATAATATCCATAATTGCTCCAATTCATCCCATTAGTAAATTGTTTTTCTAAATATTCTTTCAATTCCAATGGGGTAATTCCAACAATTTCAAATGTTTTATTATCTTTTTTTATGTTGCTAGATTTAAGAAATTGGCATATTCTACCTCTAATATTGTGAGATATTTTAAATATGGGATTTGATTTCCTTCTATTTACGGCGTATTCGTTTAATTTCTCACGATTTTCTTTACAATATATTTTTCGTGCAATTTTTCGTCTTTCGGGATTTTTTAATCTTGATTTTTTCCATACTTCTCTTAATTTTTCAGAATTGTTCTTTCTATATTCTTTTTTATGGATTTTTTCTTTTTCTATATTCTTATTATACCAGTTTCTCTGAGCGCTTTTTGATTTCTCAAGATTATTTTTTCTATATTCTTTACCGATTATTTTTATCTTTTCACGATTTTTTTCTCTCCATTTTCTTTGACTTTCTATTGTTTTCTCATAATTTTTTCTTCTATATTCATTACTGTATTCCTGACAACATTTTTTACAAATTTTATTATTTTCATAAAAATCACTTATCTCTTGTTCCACACCGCATTTATTACATTTTTTCATATGAGGAGATTTATCTTGAACAATAATAATGAATTTATTTAAATAATTAAAGTCAAATATTTGGATTTCTTGATTATTATTATTAATTTTGTCAAAAATATATGTTATGAAAAAGACATTTCAACCATTTATCGTCGCAAAAGCCGAAGAAATGATTAATTTTATGAGAAATGATTATGACATTTTTGAAAATTTAGGTATTAAATCCACAGAGTACACCAAAGAACGACTTTGTGACATACTAACTAAAAGATTTATCAATGGTGAATATAATGAAGATGATGATATTGTTGATCTTTTCCCTGATGATAAATTGTTCACATCTTTCCTTAGTGAAATGGCCATCAAATCAGATTTGGATAAATTAATAGAAAAGGGATTAATTGGGTCACTTGATGATGATTCCGGAAGAGATTATTATTTCGTCACGGAAAAAGGTAAAGAATGTGTGAAACAAATGGATAAAGAAAAATAATTATTTTTTCTTTTCTTCTATTTGTTGACTATAAATTTTTCTTTTATATGATCTTACAGCATCTTTAAGTTTAATTAAATTACCTTGTGCTCCAATTAGATATGATGAAATAGCAACCATTCTTTTATTTGTTGCGTTTTTTAATCCATTTGGCGTTGAATCTTGAAGTTTCCTGAATTCTTTAAGTGTTTCGCCTAGTGAATTTTGAAGCTCTTCTATTTTAAATTGTGTACGGTTAAAATCCTGTCTGGAGACTTTTGATATTTCTTCGTTTAAAAGTTGATCTAAAACTTTTTTAACATCTTCTTCGGTAATAATTAATTTTTCCATATTATATAAATACTTTTTTATTGTTTAATTTTTTTATTTGTCAGAATTTTTACTTATATTTGTACAATATGGCTAGAATAATTAAAAAATATTCTCCCGATTTCACAAAATTACAGATAACATACTCATCCAAAATTCAAAAAGGTTGGGCGGGTGATTGGAATATTAGAACTAATACGATTAAAGTCCACAGAGGATTGACTAATGTAGACAAATGTGGAGTTATGGCACATGAGTTTATTGAAATGATGGTTACGGTACTAATGGGAATACCGGGCTACCCACACTCAGATTACAGACAGAAGATTCACGGAGAAAAAAATCAGATGGCGCACGATTACGCCAATAAAGTTGAAAGAGAAATACTTGAAATGATTGGCGTTGATTGGGATGAACACGAGAAAAGAGTAGATAAAATTAGATACAAAAAAATATGAACGATTTAAAATTTGATTTGGATGACATTGTGATTGTCCCCGCAGAAGGAAGTGACATCAACAGTAGATCTTGTTGTAATGTAACCACAGAATTTAACGGATGGAATAGACTTCCTTTGATGGCCTCCCCTATGGATACCGTCGTGTCATCGGATAACTATATGTGGTACATAGTTAATAATATAATACCATGTCTCCCAAGAGGAACAGAACTTTCAATGATACATAGATCTCTGAAACAATATATGTTTTTCCAAGCATTTAGTTTATGTGATATTGAAACACAATTACATTCAGACGATACCGATGTACATCATTTTTACAAATATCCAAATGTCCTTATTGATATTGCCAATGGTAATATGAATAAACTCATTCCATTAATCAAGGAAATAAAAGAAAAATTTCCTAATATCGTACTTATGGTTGGTAATGTTGCTAATCCTGAAACCTTCGCCAATCTTGGATTAGCCGGGGCGGATTATGTCAGATGTTCAATAGGTACGGGATGTTTTTTACCAAGACAATCCGTAAAAACGCAAGACGGAAATAAAAATATTGAAGAAGTAAACATAAGTGATCAAGTAATAACCCATACGGGAGAATATAAAAAAATCGTAAATAAATTTGAACACGATTTAAACGGTGAAATATTTGAAATTAATGATATAAAATGTACCGAATATCATGAATTTTATGTGGTAGAAAAGAAATATGAAAATATAATTACAGATGAAAATATATCAGAATATGCAAAATGGATATCCGCTAAAGATTTAGATAAAAACAATTATTTTTTAATTCAATATTCCAATACAAAGTCGTAAAAAATCTAATTTTAGATATTTATTTATAAATTAAAATGATCCAAGTACAAACAATAGTTCCTATCATTATTTATAAAAATGAGAAATTTATCCTTTATAAACGCATAAATAAAAATTATCATATTTTAATATCGGAAAATGGGAATGAGGTTCAAAGAAAAAATTTTTATAAAAATCAAAAGGAAGACATATTAGTTATTTGTGATGAATGTAATAAAGAAACCACATTAAAAAATCTACCTAACATCAATAAATCATTTATATGTAAAAGTTGCCGGACTTTGGGACAACGTAATGGTATGTACGGAAAGCGTCATACGGAAGAAGAAAGTAAAAAACAAAGTGAGAGACAAAAACAATTATTTAAGAATGGACACAAGCAATGGAACGAGGGATTAACTAAAGAAACAGATCCGAGATTAATGGAGTCAAGTAAAAAACAAAGTGAATCACATAAAGGTGATAAAAATTACATGTTTGGTAAATCTTTTTATGATGTATGGGTGGAAAAATATGGCGAAAACGTTGCAAATGAAAAATATGAAAAATGGAAGAATAAAATCAGTTATGCATCTGACGGCATCAATAACCATATGTTTGGTAAATCTTTTTATGATGTATGGGTGGAAAAATATGGAGAAAATGTTGCAAATGAAAAATATGAAAAATGGAAAAATAACTGTAATCTTGCGTGGGAATCCTTAAAAAATGATGAAGAACGATTTCTTCAATATAGATTAAAAATAAGCCAAACGCTCAAAAAAAGAGTATTTACCGAAGAGCACCTTAGAAATCTATCTATATCCGGAAGAAAACGAATTTATAAATCCTACGGATCACCAAACTACAATCCATCAGCGTGCAAATATTTTAATCAACTTATGGAACAAACGAACACATTTATCCAGCATGCAGAAAATGGCGGGGAGTTTTATATTAAAGATCTGGGGTATTGGGTTGATGGATACGATCAAGAAAATAATGTGGTTTACGAATATGATGAAAAACGTCATTTTCGACTTGGGCAGTTAAAAGAAAAAGACATAAAACGTCAACAAGAAATTGAGGAATTTTTAAATTGTAAATTTATTAGGGTAAAAGATGAAAAAATTTGAATTAGTTGAAATTAAGGAGATTAAAAAATCCATATATAGTGGAAAAGTATATGATTTAGAAATAGAAGATAACCATTCATATAATATTAACGGAATAATAGTTCATAATAGTGGATGTACGACAGCCGCCAATGTTGGAGTCAATTATCCACTTGGGTCATTAATTAAAGAATGTCGGGAACAGAAAGTTCAATTGGGACTTAATACAAAAATTGTTGCTGATGGCGGTATGAGAAATTATTCTGATATTATCAAGTCACTAGCATTAGGTGCCGATTATGTTATGGTTGGTTCAATATTCAACAAAGCAATTGAATCTGCTGGGTTTAACTATCTTTATGGTGTAAAAATACCCCAAATGACAGCAGAAGCTCTCTGGAGATGGGGATTTCCAGTCAAAAAGAAATATCGTGGGATGAGCACCAAGGCTGTTCAAAGAAGTTGGGGGAAAACCAAATTGGTAACAGCAGAAGGAATAACCAAATATCGAAATATTGAATATACATTGGAGCAATGGACAGAAAACTTCAGGGATTATCTCAAGTCAGCTATGAGCTATTGTAACGCAAAAAAATTGGACGACTTCATAGGGGTCGCCCAATATGTGTTTGTTACGGAGGCCGCTCGAAGACGATTTGATAAATAACTATTCGATTCTAAAATCGGTATCACTACCTTTCATCTCAAGATCTTTAACCATACCTTCTTTTATGTATCGTCTAATTAGAGCGGATACTGTTGTACTCTGGTCGTTAGCAACCTTCTCAATTTTCTTATAATAGGTAGGTACAATCCTAAATGACAACATACGAACAAGCTGTCTGTGTTTTGGTTGATCCGATTTTCCAGGGTGTTCTGATTTCTCTTTTGATTTTTCTGATGCCATCTTAATAGTTTTTTTATAAATATTTGGTATTCTATGTTTTTTTGTTTATATTTGAATAAATGTACAAATAATATTTAAAAAAGTAAAATTATGGACGAAATTAAAGACAAAGCAATGGCTCCGCCAACAACAAAGACAGAAAAATCACCTGCAGTTAAAGAATGCGAAGAAAAATATCCAGAAACAACCAAGGAGTTTAAAAAAATTCTTGGAGAAATGTATGAACTATTCGCGCGTAAACAAAACAATTATGGTCCAGAGAACATCTCTGTAGGCACAAAACTTTCAACACCAGAAGAGATTACATTATCTTTAACAGGAATATGGTTTAGGCAAAATGACAAAATAAATCGATTAAAACAACTTGTTCTCTTATCAAAAAAAGATCAGGTCGGGGAGTCCATTCAAGATACATATACCGATTTGTCTGTTTATGGAATTATAGCCCAAATCGTTGCCAGAGGTAAATGGGGAAAATAGGTAATCATAAAAATATAAGGTTATGTATTTATAGATATGATAATTTATAAAATAACTAATATAATAAATAATAAATCTTATATTGGTCAAACGCGTGACTTAGAAAGAAGGATTAAGGAACATTATTCTAACGCAATTAATGTTAAATTAAATAGAACATTATACGCCGCTATTAGGAAATACGGATGGATAAATTTTGTTTTTGAAACTGTAGAAGAGTGTACAAATAAAGAGTCTAATGAAAAAGAAATTTATTATATTAAATATTTTAACACATATTATGGTAATCATAATGGATATAATATGACAGAAGGTGGCGAAACACCATGGAATTATAAAATAAGTATGAAAGAACTCGGATATATATTCGAAAATAGAAAGCCGAGGCCAAAATTTACTAACCAACAAAAATTAGATCATTCCATCAAAATAAAAGCCTCGGAAAAATATTACAAAGGTTTAAAAAATAGGGAACATGGTATGAGTAAAAAAGTATTACGAATAAGTGATGGAAAGATATGGGAAACAATTAAAGAATGTTCCACAGAAATTGGTGTTCATAAATCAACAGTTCGACGATATATCTATCAATCGAAGCCTATTAAAAATGAAAAATATATTTTTTTAAATTAAAATAAAAAAGATATTGTATTTCTCCTTTTTTTATTATCTTTGACATAAATAATATATATCGAAAAGTATTTATATAAAACGAAAACCCATGAAAGTTAATACTACTCACCCATCATTTATTTCTTTTTTAGAAGATACATCAACAAAGATATTAACCGCCATAAAGATAGAGGATTATTTTGGATTAATCCCCGAAAAAAAATTAAATGTATCATTTACTGTTTTGAATCTCATAAAAACCAACGCCAGGATAAGAGCCAATCTGTCTGATAATGATTTAAAAAATTTTATTACCGTTCTTCGTAAAAAGTATGAAGAAATCGAAAATTACGAATTCGCGGCAGTTTTAAATGATGTGGAGGATAATTTTGATAGATTAACTGAATTGTCGAATTCAACAAAGAAACCAGTCAGACAAGTTAAAAAATCGAACAAAGATATTAATCCACAGTAGCGGCGGGGCTTGGTGGCGGTAAATCATCAACAATAATAGCATCAGGCATCTCAATTAAAAACATTAGAGTTTCATCTTCTTGATTCTTATTTCTAAGAACAATATCACAATGCCAGGCCTCTTTTACGTTATTAATGAATCCTTCTTTAATCCTATTTTTACTGATCCTTCTATACACTCGGTATAATTTATCCTGATAATTAACAAGCTCAATTGGTTTTGTACTAAACATTACTCTTCATTTTATCATAAATATATGAAAAATAATGCGTATTGTAATCAGATGACTACGCTTTTATTTAAGTTTTTTTATATTTATAACATATATTATATATCCTATGAAGAAATATATGTTTACTGAAACCCAAATTAAAAATGTGGTGGATGACGCATTACTTGAACAACCTATAAAGAAATACATATTTACCGAAACTCAAATTAAAAATGTGGTGGATAAAACATTTTTTAATTTGATTCAAGAACAAGACGATGATGATGAACATGAGTTAGATTTTCTTGATGATCCTGGAATGGTACATGATGAAGAAAGATTAGATGGTGACGGCGAAGGGGAAAATGATCCCGTTATGATGCCCGGATTCGATCCCGAAGATGGTGAACAAGAACAAGGATTTCTTAATCCACCAGAAGCTGCCGATTTTCCGAAACAAAAAAAATTAAACGATGCACAGCAAAAGGCATTAGTGGTTAAAACAAAATGGCTTCGTGAACAACCAGGGTTAACGGATTTACAAATGGACGAACATATGGTGTTTTTTAAAGAACGAAAAGAAAGATTAAAACCATATATACCATATGACCAAAATAATCCAGCAATAGACCCACAAACAAAAAGAGTTTATATAAACGTACCAGAAGTTACCGCGCAAGTGGAAAAATTTCCAGATATGATCGACATCCTTTCAAATGCTCAAAAAATGAAAGATATTCAGAATTATACATGGGAACAGATATCTTTTTATATGGATCGAATTTTAAATTTAAACAGGGTAGTCGATGACGAGACATATATTCAGGGAGATGAAACTCTTGAGGAAAAATTTAAACGGGCATATGAAAGATGGACAGTTCCTCGTGGCCAAATTGTTAATGATGGTAATATCACCGTATATAGAATTGAAAGTAAAAACGAATCCGTTGCATTAGGTGCCCTTCAAATTTGCATCCATGAAAAATATAGTTTAGGCGATGGATTTAATTATAACGCATGGTGTACCGCTCGTCCCGAGCATTCCAGATACGGATCTAATATGTATAATACATATCGTTCAGATTATGGGGCAGCATTTTATTATGTACTAGATAAAAATAGAAAAGAAGATGACATTTATTACATATCGGCAATTGATGTTAAAGGTGCGGGACATGGTAATCGTCTTAGACCATACACACTTATAAGTAGACAAAATGGTGATGATTCCAATTATTCGTGGGATGAAATAGTTCAGAAATATCCCGCATTAAACGGAAAAGAAGGTTTATTTACATATTTTGGTACAACGCGTAAAGAACAAACCAATTTCACATTAGATAAAATAACATTTAGACGAGGGGACCCATACGATTTTGCGACACTTTCACCACAACTTCAAAACCAATATATAGATAGTAAAAGACATATTAGTGAAGTGAGATCATTTATGTCAATGGAAGCCACCGAAAGAAAACTTTATATTGATAAAACAGTTAAAACCGAAGACGACTATAAATATAGATTTAGATGTAGTGATCGAGATAATCCTTTTGGAATATTAAATGCTCTTAATGATGCGAAGCCCCAGGATTACAAATACCTGGATTATGTTTTAAAAGAAAAATTGGGGATTCCAATGGGAATCACCGCGATAAGACTATCTATTGTTGGTGGTGAATGGAAGCTATTACTAACAGATGGAAGAACTTCCGTTACCTTATGTACAATGAAAACAGGAGGAAAACTTCTTAAATCTAAAGAAAAAGATAGATTTGGATTACTTAGTATGACTGATGGTGGCATCATAAAACCTGTTGACTATTTTAAAGGAACATTACGATCAGTTATGATGATAACTCGTAATGAAGGACTTACACATAGAAATATGCTTCATCTTCAAAGATACAATAAAAGTATAACTGGAATACCAACAGAAAACCCCGACGATTATTTCTATTTCTTTTCGGCATGGGACGCATATACAGTAAAATCTAATAATTATTTAAAAGGAACATTCTTTGAAGGTCCCGCGGGGGATGCGTTTATTCGTGAAAAAACAGCAACCAAAGAAATTATCATATTACCATAAATGAAAAAAATAGTACTATCCGAACATCAAATTGAAAAATTAATGAGTGAAATCATTAGTGAACAAGTTCCTGCTACTCGAACAACCGAACATCCATTAGATGACGGGAGATTTCATGTAACAGTTAATTGTGATTTTAATGAATACCACGCTAAATATAAGGGTGGTGAAATATCTGACATTGCTGATCTTAAATTTGATATCTCATATTTAATTGATATTGATCACAATAGTAAAGGAATAAATAATATTGAGGTTTACGATATTAGAGGACCAAAACAGGTAAAAACGGTTATAGAATACTACCCGTGGGACGATAACCCAGAAGACGAAGTAGAAACAGAAACAATAATAATTCCTC
>Ga0315273_10001198_pt1 | contig 29173 bp, 18 predicted proteins | sample YL17G02_0_MG_FD_205753 | JGI IMG/M metagenome (GOLD analysis project Ga0315273, IMG submission 205753) | Sediment microbial communities from Yellowstone Lake, YNP, Wyoming, USA - YL17G02_0 | ecosystem: Environmental > Aquatic > Freshwater > Lake > Sediment | place: USA: Wyoming | collected... | reverse complement strand
TCACAGGGCCGCCGCGCACGCTGAACAGCGTACTCGGCAGCGCCAGGGCCACCCGTGTAGCGCTTGTGCCGGCCGCCTCGCGCACGGTCAGCGCTTTACCTGAAGGCATCGTGACCTGAACGCGGTCGCCGAGGCGTATCGGGCGGTTCGCCAGTTTGCCACCACCGGCTGCGGGACCGGTACTGGTATCGAGCGTGAGCCATGGATCTTCCTTTGTGCCGCCCGCTACCCAGCCAACCAACCCTGCACCATCGTCGATTTCCCACCACGTGAAGTTGTCGGCCTGGGCCGGGCCGCTGCGGATTGTTACAACGGTGTTGGGCTTCAGATTGCCCAGCATCTTGGCCGAGGCGCTGCGCTGCTCCCGCACATTGACGCCGCCATTCGCAGTCACACGGGCGGTGCTGCCTGGTGCCAGGTCGCTGGTGACGGTTTGAGTCGGAGTGGGGCTCGGTGCCAGAGTAGCTGCCAGCGTAGGTGCTTTGACGGGAGATGGTGTATTTGTGGGCGGAGCCGTAGTCGAGGTGGCGACGATCATCTGCGGTGTCTTAGGAACGGGAGTCACCCGCACCTGAAATCCTCCGCATGCCATCGCCGCCAGGAACAGCAAACCGAACGGCATGAGTATGCTGAGACGGATCCGGTTGACTCGCATGACTTGCCTCCCGTGAACCCGGGGCCGGCTCGACCGGAGGCTCACATCGTCTCCGGTGCTGCGACGCCCAACAATCCCAAAACGCGCGAGAAGACGGACTTGGTCGCGGCGACCAGGCGCAGCCGGGACGCGCTCAAGGCGGCCTCTTCCGGATCGGAAGAGATCACGCGCCAGTCATCCCGGTTGTAGCTGGAGTGGAAGGTACCCGTGAGTTCCATGGCGTAGAAGGCCAGGTGGTGCGGCGCCAGCTGCACGACAGCGTTCTCAATAACCTCCGGTAGCTCGCTCATCTTGCGCAGCAGAGCCATCTCGGCTGGGTGGACCAGGAGAGTCACATCCGCCGTCGCCCACTCCTGAGGCGAGAAGCCGCGCTCGACCGCCGTGCGCAGAATGCTGGCCATGCGTGCGTGGGCGTACTGGACATAGAACACCGGGTTCTCATCCTTCTGGCGCACGGCCAGGTTGAGGTCAAAATCCATCACGGCGGTGTTCGAGCGGGTCATCAGGAGAAAACGGACCGCGTCGACGCCGACCTCCTCGATCACTTCGTCTACCGTGACAATGTCACCGGACCGCTTCGAAAGCTTGACCTCGAGCCCATCTCGGTAGAGCCTGACAAAGTCGTACAACACGATGGTCAGGCGATCAGGGTTGAGGCCTAAGGCCTTCATCAAGTGCGGCATGCGCCGGGCCTGGTTCTGATGATCCACCGCCCAGACGTCGATCACCCGGTCGAAGCCGCGCGTCACAAACTTGTCATAATGATAGGCGACATCGGAAGCGTAGTAGCCGGGGCGTCCGTCGGAACGAATGAGCACCTCGTCTCGGTCGGACCCCAAAGTGCTGGTCCGCAGCCAGACGGCGCCGTCGCGACTTTCTGTGAGTCCGGCTGCTTCTAACTGGGCCATCACGCGATCGAAGATGCCGTCCGTGTATAGGCTGCGCTCCGAAAACCAGCAATCAAAGTGAATTCGCAGGCGATCGGCGGAGTTCCGGATGCTCGCCAGCATCCGCGCCAGACCCAACTCGCCCAGCGCTGCCGTGGCTTCTTCTTCCGAGAGTGCCAGGAAGCGGTCGCCCTCCGTGGCGGCAACCTCATTGGCGAGGTCTACCATGTATCCGCCCTGGTAATGATCTCTCTCGAGGGGCGCGTCCTGGCCCAAAGCCTGCCGGTACCGGCGGTAGAGGGTCTCGGCGAAGGCACGCATCTGCGTACCTGCATCGTTTACATAATACTCACGCTGTACCTGGTAGCCGGCAGCCCCCAGGAGATTCGCGAGGCTGTCGCCCAGAACCGCGTTGCGCGCCGAGCCCATGTGAAGCGGGCCGGTCGGGTTGGCGCTGATGAACTCGACCTGACAGGTCTTCCCCTGGCCGAGGTCGATGTCTCCGTACCGGCCGGCCGAAGCCTCGATTGCGACGACATGTTCGGCCAGCCAACGTTCCGAGAGCCGGAAGTTAATAAAACCGGGTGGGACCACGCCGGCCCCGCTCAGGTACGGTGCAGAGGGCAGGTGACTGGCGATCCTCTCGGCGATCGCCAGTGGAGCCATGCGGGCCAGTCGCGCCGATTGCATCGCAACCGTTGTGGCATAGTCGCCGTGAGATGCATCCTTGGGGCGGCTCACCTCCACGCCCGGCACATCAAACTCGGGCAATTCGCCTGCCTGCTGAGCCAACCGGATCGCTGCCCGGACGAGTTCTGCGATTTGATCTCGGATGAGCAAGAAAGAACTCCTGCTGCGTTGTGTGCGCGGATGCGAGGGCGGGACGCTACCGTTCTTATAGCTCGACCTGGGTCAGCTCCAGCCAATTCGGGCCGGATTCGACGTCGACTTTCAATGGCGCCTTGAGAACGTACGCGCTTTCCATCGTATCCTTGACAAGCCGGCTGACGGCGAGCAATTCCCCGTCCGGAACCTCCAGCACGAGCTCGTCATGAACCTGCAAGGTGATGCGCGCCCGGTGACCTCGTGCATTCAGCTCCGCGAAGAGCCGGATCATGGCCATCTTGATAATGTCCGCCGCCGTACCCTGGATAGGATGATTGATCGCCGCTCGCTCTGCTGCCTGGCGAATCACGTAGGCGCGATTCCCAGGGTCCGTGGTTCTTAGAACGGGGAAGTAGCGTCGCCTGCCGAGCAGGGTTTCGACATAGCCGTGCTCACGGGCAAACGCTTTCGTGGCATCGAGATAGCGCCGCACCCCGGGATAGGTCGCGAAGTAGCGCTCCATGAATTGTTCGGCATCACTCCGGCTCAGCCCGGTGCGCTGCGAGAGGCCAAAGGCGCTTACGCCGTAGGATGTGGCGAAATTCATCATCTTGGCGACGGCACGCTGGTCTTTGGTGACCTGTGCCAGGGAGACGCCATATACCTTGGCGGCCGCACTTGCGTGAATGTCTTCTCCTCGTGCGAAGGCGGCCAACAGGTACTCATCCTCCGAAATATGGGCCAGAATCCGCAGCTCGACCTGTGAGTAATCGGCCGAGAGCAACTGGCAGCCCTCGTCGGCGATGAATGCGCGGCGGATTTCCCGGCCGAGGTCGGTCCTTACGGGGATGTTTTGCAGGTTTGGAGAGTTGGAGCTGATCCGGCCGGTTTCGGCGCCCGTTTGATTGAACGAAGTGTGTAGGCGTCCGGTGCGAGCGTTGACCATGTTCGGCAGCGCGTCGACGTAGGTGCTGACGAGCTTGCTGAGTTGGCGCTGCTCCAGGATCAGATCGACGATCTCGTGTTTACCGCGCAGCCCCTCCAATACGTCAGCGGCCGTGGAATAGGTGCCGGCCTGCGTCTTCTTCAGGCCTTCGACGGGCAGCCCCAGCTTGCCGAACAGAACGTCCGAAAGCTGCTGGGTCGAATTCACGTTGAACGCGTAACCCGCAATCAGCTGGATCTCCCGCTCCAGGGTTCGCAGCCGTTTGCTCAGATCGACGGACATCTGACGCAGGTAGCCAACGTCGACCTTGACGCCTGCGCCTTCCATGGCGACCAGGACGGGCACCAAAGGCATCTCCACGTCCCGGAACAGCGACGTTAGACCCCGCTGGGCCAGTTCCGGCACCAGGAGATCGGCCAGCTGCAGCGTCACCGCCGCATCAGCCCCGGCATAGCGTGCGGCCGTCTCGGCGGGCACCTGGTCCATCGTAATCTGGTTCTTCCCGGACCCAATCAGCTCCGTGATGGGCGTCATCTCAATCTTGAGCCGCGTCCAGGCCAGGTCCTTCAATCCCAGCATCCGGCTGCCGGGGTCGATCAGCCATTCTGCGACCATTGTATCGACAAGGTCGCCGGATACATCGAGCCCATTGCGCCTCAGGATGCCCAGATCGTAACTGGCATTGTGCGCAACCTTCGTGCTGCGCGGGTTAGCGAAGGCGGGTTGGAGGGCTGAGCGCACTTCTTCCCACGGAAGTTGGCGGGTCTCGCTCGGGTGGCGCACGGGGATGTACGCAGCCTCGTCCGGTTCGCGACCCCAGGCCACGGCCAGGCCAACCAGGTCTGCCACCTGCGGATCGATTCCAGTGGTCTCGGTATCGAAAGAGATCTGCAGCGCGGCGCCGAGCTTCTCGGCCACTTCGGCCAGCGCATCGGCATCGACGACCATTCGCGCATTGCCGGTCGTGCCCAACGGCGCCGGTGTTGGGTGCGCTGCGGGGATCACGCTGGCCTGTTCGTCGCTTGGGGTGAGGGCGAAGAGCGGCGGCTGCTCTTCGCCCATACCGTCTCGTGATCCTTTCGGCTCCTCCGGCGCGGCGGCCTCGGGGACGGGCAGCCGCTCGACCAACGAGCGAAACGCCAAGTCCTGGAACAACGCCACAACATCTGCCCGGTTGTAGTCTCGCGTCCGGCAGGCAGGCAAATCGAGCTGGATCGGTACGTCGGTGATGATGCGCCCGAGGCGCCGGCTCAGGTCGGCGTCACCTTGCCCTTCGGCGAGTGCTTTCTTGGTCCGCTCGGGTGTCACCTCTTCGAGATGAGCATACACTTCATCCAGCGTGCCGTATCGTTGGAGCAGCGCAGTGGCGCCTTTGTCTCCGATCCCGCGTACCCCCGGGATATTGTCGGATTTGTCACCGACCAGCGACTTCAGATCGACCAGCTGGTCGGGTCGCAGCCCGTACTTCGCCTGAATGGTCGCAGGGGAGTAGATAATCGTATCCGAGAATTGGCGGCCTGAGGTCAGAACGCGGATGTGCTCGTCGACCGTCTGCAGGATATCGCGGTCTCCCGTTACGATCAGGCTGTCCACTCCGAGCCCTTCAGCCTGACGGGCCAGGGTTGCCAGGACATCGTCCGCTTCGAAGCCGTCCTTGGTGAACGTAGGGATGTTGAGCGCGTTCACGACCTGCTTGATGCGCTCGATCTGCGTGCGCAGCTCGTCGGGCATACGTTCGCGGGTTCCCTTGTAGTCCGCGTACATGTCGTGCCGGAACGTCCTTCCGACATCGAAGGCAACCGCGACATACTCAGGCTGCTGATCGCGCAGCACGTTGAGCAACATCGAGGTGAAGCCGAAAACAGCGTTTGTAAGCTCACCCCCGGGCGAAGTCAGCGTCGGCGGCAGCGCGTGGAAGGCGCGGAATGCCAGGCTATGACCGTCTATGAGGACCAATGTGGGGTTAGGCATTTAGGGTATCTCTGGGTCCAGACCCGGGTACCGGTCTCCTATGAGCGACGGCGGAACGGTGCGATCTTGACCTTACCGGTGTTCACGAGGACGACAAGCTGTGGCAGCTCCAGGGCCGAGGCCGTCAACCGCAGTGACCGGCCGCTGTCGAGGCGCAAGGGGCCGCTGTCGAGCGCCAACAAGATGTTTTCGTTGCTGGCGTTGGTCACGTCGATGACGTCCTGCGGCTTCCAGGTGAAGGGCTGCTTGCTTGCCATCATCATTCTCCAGCGCTGGCCGCCCCGCAAGGAGCGCGCCAGGATTCTGCGGCACATTCTACCTTGCTGACCGAGGAAAGTCAACGCGCATGGCGCTGGGCGCCAGTTGTCCGCTCGCGAGCAAATCTGCTATAATCCGGCTCTCGAACTGGCCAACGCGGGGCAACTCCCCGACTCTGCGCACGTGGCTCGTAGGCGGAAAACCCTATGCCCGACGATTTTGTCCATCTGCATGTTCACAGCGAATACTCGTTGCTTGACGGGCTTGGACGTGTCGGTCAGCTGACCGGTCGCGCCGCCGAATTGGAGCAGCCGGCGTTGGCGATCACCGATCACGGTGTGATGCACGGCGCCATTGAGTTCATACGCGCTGCGCGCAAGGTCAACATCAAGCCGTTGCTGGGCGTCGAGGCGTATATCACCAAATTTGGCAGGCCGATGGACGGGCGTGACCCCGATCTTGACAAGAGCCGCCACCACCTGCTTTTGCTGGCCCAGAATATGACCGGCTATCACAACCTGCTTCGGATCTGTTCGGACGCGCAGCTGGAAGGATTTTACTACCGGCCGCGCATCGACGCGGACTACCTTGCCAGTCACAGCGACGGGCTGATCTGTACCTCGGGGTGTCTTGCAGCCGAATTGCCCACCCTGCTGAAGAATGGGCAGGAAGACAAGGCGCTCCGGCGGCTGCAATGGTATCGGGATGTCTTTGGCCCCGACCGCTGGTATGTCGAGTTTCAGGAGCACGACATACCGGAATTGACCGCCGTCAATAAGAAACTCTTTGCCTTCGCAAAGAAATACGACATCCCGATGGTAGTCACGAATGACGTGCACTACGTTCAGGAAAACGATGCCATCCCACATGACATGCTGCTCTGCGTTCAGACCTCGTCGTTGGTGACCCAGGCTGACCGGATGCGCATGACCGGCAACTCCTATTTCTTGAAGAGCGGCGCGCAGATGCGCGCGACATTCTTGCCCCTGGCCGATCTCCCGGACACCGCCTTCACGAATACCGTCAAGATAGCGGAGATGTGCGACGTTACCCCGGAGGATGAAACCTATCATCTGCCCGATATCGCCATCCCGGAGGGCTTTACCTACCGGACCTACCTGCATCAATTAACCGAGGAGGGGCTGCAGAAGCGCTACGAGGGGCGGGCAGACGACCCGGATGTGCGTGCACGCATGGAGTACGAGCTTCGGGTAATTCACGAGATGGGGTTCGACGTTTACTACCTGATCGTGTGGGATCTCTGCATGTACGCCAAACGGCGCGGCATCTGGTGGAACGTGCGCGGATCGGGCGCCGGCTCCATTGTTGCCTACGCGGTCGGCATCACCAACCTGGATCCGTTGCGCAATAAGCTCATCTTCGAGCGTTTTCTCAATCCGGGCCGTGTCACGATGCCCGATTTCGATATGGATTTCCCGGATGATCAGCGGGAAGAACTGATCCGCTATACCGTTGATAAGTTCGGGTCCGACCAGGTAGCCCAAATTGTGACTTTTGGACGGATGAAGGCGCGCGCGGCCGTGCGCGACGTGGGCAGGGCGATGGACATTCCGCTGCCGGATGTGGACAGCCTGGCCAAGATGATTCCGAGCATCCCCGGCAAACCGGTTACGATCCGCGAGGTTCTGACCAAAGAGCACGAGTTCTACTCTCCCGATCTGCTCCAACGGTACGAAACCGAAGACTACGTAAAGCGGTTGCTCGACACCGCCAGCAGCCTGGAGGGGGTCGCTCGCCATTCCTCGATTCACGCCGCTGCGGTGATCGTGGCCGACAAGCCGCTGGTTGAGTACACCCCACTCATGCGCGCACCAAAGTCGGCGATAACCGAGAAGATCACGCAATACGAATACCCTATCCTGGAATCGATTGGACTGTTGAAGATCGACTTTCTGGGGCTGGCCACCCTGACATTAATGCGTGAAGCCGCCAGACGGATCCGTGAGCGACATGGCGTCGAGTTCACACTTGATACGCTGCCTATCGATGACCCAACGACTTACGATCTCCTCACCAGCGGCGATGTCCTCGGAGTATTCCAGGTGGAAGGACAGGGAATGCGCCGCGTGCTCATGGATATGCGCCCGCAGTTATTCGAGCACATCGTCGCGACCATCTCCCTCTATCGCCCAGGTCCGATGGAATACATCCCCGACTATATTGCCGTTCTGCACGGGGAGCAGGAAGCGAAATATGCCCACCCACTACTCGAGCCGATCCTGGCCGAGACGATGGGCGTTTGCGTGTATCAGGAGCAGGTGATCCAAATCCTGGCTGACGTGGCGGGCTACAGCCCCGGCGACGCCGACCTTGTGCGACGGGGCATCAGCAAGAAATCCAAGAAGACGCTGGATGAGCACCGCGAGATCTTCGCCCAGGGCGCCAAGAACAAAGCAAAGCTCAGCCGGCAGGACTCGGACCAGATTTGGGACGCGTTGATGGGTTTCGCGCGCTATGGCTTCAACCGCGCGCATGCGGCCGACTACGCCGTGATCGTGGCACAGACAGGGTACCTCAAAGCCCACTACCCGGTCGAGTACATGGCGGCCCTTCTATCGGTTGAGCGGCACAACACGGAGAAGGTGGGCGTACTGATCGCGGAATGCCGGAGGATGGGAATCGAAGTGCTGCCGCCGAACATCAACGTGAGCTCCAATCACTTCACGGTTGAGCAGCTGCCACCGGGCGCGATCCCACCCCGCCAGGTCACGGCTTTCTTATTCCCCGTACCTCCGGGCGCCGCAATCCGCATGGGCCTGGATGCAATCAAGAATGTCGGCGAGGGCTCTGTCGAGCTGATCTTGAAGGCGCGGGGTGACCGCCCCTTTGGCTCGTTGGCCGATTTCGCCGAACGCGTCGACCTGCGCCAGATCAATCGCAGAGGGCTCGAGTGTCTCACCAAGGTTGGAGCCCTCAGCGATCTTGCCGAGCGCGGCCGCTTGCTGGCGGCCATCGATCGCCTGATGGCCGCCAGCGCGACGGCCCACGAAGCCCGGGAGGTAGGTCAGCTAGCACTGTTCGCAGGGAATGAAGCCGGAATGGATGAGGATCTTTTGACCTCGCTTCCGGACATCGTCCCGGTGCAGGTCAGTCCCAAAGAGGCCCTGGAGTGGGAGAAAGAACTTGTGGGGGTCTACGTTTCCAGCCATCCGCTGCAGCGCATGACGGTGGACCTCATCAACGTGGTCTCGCACAGCACGATCGAGATTACGGAGGAATTGGCCAATCAGCCCGTGATTCTGGCAGGGATCGTGACCGACGTCCGTCAGATCACGACCAAGAAGGGTGAGGCAATGGCGTTCATCCGGATGGAGGATCTGCAGGGCCCTGTCGACGTCACGGTCTTTCCTCAGCTATACCGCGACAACCGGGGGCTTTGGTCGCTCGACAAGATCGTGATCGTGCGTGGCAAGGTGGACGTGCGGAACGGCCGGGTGAGCGTGCTCGCCGACTCGGTACAGGACTACGTCGAGGGAATGAAGGTGATCGACGATACTTCCTCGGTAGCCTATCGCTTTCGAAATGGAGAGGGTGACTCGTCCGTACCTGTGCCACGCCCGAACGGTCCGGACACCGCTGGGCGGTCACCAAGCGGACCCCGGAGTGCGCCGCTACGTTACGCTGCGCCGGGACGACTGGAATCGGATTCTGCGGAGGATGCGGAACCTCCGGATCTCGATACCCGGAATCCCTTCTCCGGCGAGGAGCCGGAGTGGCTCGACGCCCGGACCAAGAACGACAGAAGCGCGCCGCCCTCGGCGGCAGTTGAGCCATTGCCGGCGGATGAGAAACCTGAGCGGCTGAGCCCCGCTGAGGAGATTGCACAACCGCAGGGCCGCAGCGACGCTATGGCTCAAAGGGTCATTAAGATCACATTCCGCAGAAGCCAGAGCCTGGAGGCTGACCGGCGGAGGCTCAGCGAGCTGGTAGATGTGCTCTCGAGTTATGCCGGCGAGGATCGCTTCGAAATCGTCGTGGAAGCCAACGGCAGCGCTCGCTTCCAGCTCGAGTTTCCCAACAACCGCACGCTCATCTGTCGTGAGCTGCAGGCCGAGCTCACGCAGCGACTGGGTGCGGGCGGCTGGAAGATAGCCGCGTGAGCCTTTGGCCGTGCGCGATCTCCTGCCGGAAGTAGGGCTAAGCCGCGCGCAGCGGCTTGAGCCCGGACCATCTGGCTACCACAAGCTGGGAGAGGTTAAAGGTGTAGTGCGCGATCAGCGGCGGCCAGAGGCTACCGGTGGCGAGAAAGAGCCAGGAGAGCAAGATCGCGACCAGCGTCGCGCCGGCGACCCCCCAACTGCCTTGCGGCCAGTGCAAGAAGCCGAAGAACAGGGCCAGCGGCCACACCAGCCACCAGGGCGATACGATCCATCCCAGCCCACCCAGCGGCAGCGAGCGAAACAACAATTCCTCCAACGCGGCCGCCGGCCAGAGTGCAAGCAGCACGAGCACCCACTCTCGCGGGCTGGCGGGGAGGATGCACCGCAGCATCCTCGTTGAGTACACTGAGTCGCCCCACCGCCGGGTGACAGCCCATTGTGCCCCGCCCGACAGAACGGCCAGCACCAGACCGGCGAGGATACCTATCCACACATCAGCCCGCAGATAATTCAGGCTCCAGCCCAGCTGCTGTGCTCCCGGCCCCACCGTCGTGCCCAACAACACACAGAGCGCGATGCCGATCAGGCGGGCCAGCATGTCAGGAACGCTGAGAAGAAGGTTTCCGGGCGGCGTCCAGTGGCGCAGCAGCTGCCCCGAGCGAACGGTGCCAGCAGCGACAACGCCCATCAGAATGCCGGTGCCAACCGCGAAGATCCAGGCGCCGGTCATGTGCCCCCGTCGTTGGTCAAGAGCCTCCGCCTGCTACTTCGGCGCTATGGTGTATTCGTACTTTGCCCGCTCGGTAGTCACCGGGGCAAGGCCGCTTACGATCAGCATGGCGTCGCTCAGATTGCTCAGGTCATCGGTGGTGATCTGCCCGCGCCCGTCCGCACCTACAGGCATTCTCTGCACCCGCACGCCATCGCGCCCGACCTCTACCAGCTGCACGAGCCATTTCTGAGCCAGCTTGTTGTCGGTCAAAGCCCAGCCGGCTGCTTCCCAACCCCCTTCACCGGCCTCGCCACCCTCCGTATAGCCCAGCTCGGGGATCGAGATGTTGTCGAGCAGCAGGCCAGGCCCGTTGACGGCATCGTCAGTGACATACTCAAAGCGCAGCTTGATCTCCTTGCCCGCCACGGAGCTGAGATCGACTCGCTCGCTGATCCAGGTTGGAGTCTTCCCACCGCCACTGACACCTGTCCAGCCGGGCCCGAACGCGTTGCCTGACGGGTTCTTGTCGGTGGTATGCTGGCCGGGGAGGATCTGCCAGTGGGCGCCGCCATCCGTGGAGACTTCTACGTATGCGTAGTCATAGCCATCCTCGAGATCGTACCAGGTGGAGAACGTGAGTGCCGCTGACTCCAGGTTGCGCAGGTCGAAGGATCGCGTCAGAGTTGCATCGGAATCATCGCCGCGGTTCGACCACCAGGCATAGGCTTCCTTCGGTTTTGCATTGACGAGTTCTACCTGCGGCTGGCCCGTAAAGTCGATCGTAAGGGGGCCGCGGCCTTTGAGTCTGATGTAGTCGGCGCCATACTGGCTGACATCAGTGGAACCTGAGACGGGGAATCGTTGGTATGTCTCCTCGACTGCAGGTGCTTGCGGGTCGATATCCGGATAGCCGAAGCGTCCTTTAGGTTCCGCGTCAGGCCGGTCAAGGTAGTTTGCGACCAGCCAGTCGGCGTAGATGTCGTCAAATGTCTCGGACCGGTCCGCCTTCGCCAGCGCATCGTTAAATCCGGCGATGCCGTCTTTAGGCGAGGCCACGACTGCCTTCGTCAGGTTCTCTCCGAAACGGTCCAGGAAGTAGTCCATAAAAAGGTAAGATGCGCCGTAGTGTTCAGAGTTGCCGGCGGTGCTGTCGGCCCACGTTGTCAATTGGGTGTCAGGTTTCTCGCTGTAGGCGATATCTGCGCCGCCGACGTCGAAGCCATTTAACCTCTCGGCGAGCATCGACATGCCTTCGTTGACCCACGAGTCCTCGTTGCGGTCATTGGCCCAGTGGATCATGTGCTGGAATTCATGGGCGAGCACGCCGTCATAGAATGATGTGTTTGGCTTGGCCGAGCCGGAATCGGCGGCGGTATAGATCATCTCCCTCTCATTGGAGTAGGGGTTAATCATCTTCGAAAACTCGTCGGCAGATGAGTAGTACCCCGCAATGGTCTTCCCCATGTCGCGCGCGTACAGGATGTTCAGGTGGACATCGTTATCTACCCCCGGAGTCCATTCACTGCCAAAGAATTCGCGATTCGTGGGATAGGTCTTTTCTTCGAAGCGCCGGGCAGAAGTCTCGAGGTCCGACTGGTTGACTTCTACCCCCTGCGCGACCCACATGTAGACGTGATCGGTGATGAAGCGCAAGTCGGCATTTACCTTGTGATGTTCCTTGGTGTCGTCGTTGGAGATCCAAAAAGGCGCGGTATCCCCTACTTTGTAGCTCGGAGGCGTGGCGTTGACTACTTTTGGAATGTCCGCGGTCCCGGGTTTCAGGCGCAGCGCCAGATCGCGCAGGTCTCGCTCGGGCATATCTGCCTGTGCCAGGAGTGCAGCCGTGTCCAGTTCTCCCGTGCTGGCGGATGGGGCGGTCGGCGTGACCTTCGAGTCCGAAGGAGTCGAGCCCGAAGGAGTCGCCGCATTCGGGTGCCCGGTTGGAGTTGCCTGCGGCTTTGCCCGCGGTGTGTTGGTTGATCGCGGCAGCGGGGTGCTCACGCTCGTCACGACGATGATCGGACCGTCGCCCGAAGGCCGCCCATTCTGCTCAGACAGCCCCTGGATCGCAAAGTAGCTGATCAGCCCACCGAAAGTTACAGCGCAGCAACAGCACAAGGCAATCACAGCAGCGATGACAATGATCGCAATACGACGGTCTCGCATTCTTACACTCCTGGTTCCCAACAAGTCCGCTGGCGCGGCAGCACCCCGCCGGCGTTGCTGTGTACCCCTTCGGGCGTCATGTCAAGATAGAGATGTCCCAGGGGCAGGTAGAAATAGGTGTAGGTGCGGAAACAGACGCGCATTCCAGGCTGCCCGTCGCTCCTGGGCCGCACATCCTCCAGCGCCGCGCGCATGACCGGCACAGTAGCCTGGCGGTCGTACAGGTACAGCTCGCGTTGGGCATTGATGGCGATGCGCTGCGGATTCCCGCGCACGTGGGCCTCGGGGGGCGGCAGATAGAGCGGCGCAAGCGCGAACGGCAACAGCAGCATAACCAGGCCGACCAGCAATTGCCACCCTAGTTGGTTGCGCGAGTTCGACCCGATCCTTCTCACTACGGCGCGCATGACGGCTCCCCAGCTGAGCAGGAGGTCGAAATAGACCAGGCAGTTGACTGCGAACATCCCAGGCATAAACTGCCTGCCTGCTGCTTCACCCTGGTAGATGCGCACCGGCGCCCCGCGATAGCCGGGGCAAAGTCCATCGCAACCCGCCCGGTAGTCGGGGACCTGAAATGCCATGCCCGACCACCAACTCAAAGCGATCGCTGCAACGAGACACAATGCCACGACGATGGGCCATCGGATGGACTGCTGCCGCCACCAGATCGCCAGCAGGATGGCAGTCACGGCCAGAACCAGCCCAAACAGTGCTGTCAGCCAGCCAGTCAATCCAATCAAGGCACACATCCTTGGATCGGCTCATCTTGGCTCGGGAAGAAGGTTCTGGCATCAGCGCCGTGGGTCCAGATCGTGGGATGGGTCTCAGTACCATCAACCGTGACCCAAAGATAGAGTTTGTCGGCCAAATCGGCCGCCCGGGCTACCGGGATGTTGTTGAATTCCCAGATAGGATAGGTTATCGCGCCGGCCTTGCGGGTGGAAACCACCGCCTCACGCGCCAGCGTCCGACCTGCTTCCTGATTCCATGCGCCGTTGAGCGCCAACCCGGAAGGTTCCCAACCGACAGGCACCGACAGGCGCGTGCCATGTTTGAAAAGCGCGACGGCTACGTTGGCATAGCTCGCCTCCGAGACGGGCCGTAAGTTGCCGGCTGCGTCGTGAGGCCACACGATTTCGATGCGGGCATCCAGGGCACCGATCTGCCCGTTTGCGAGGCCGCTCGGCACATCCTGCTGCGGGAAGTAAGTACGCGCATCCTGGCCGTGCGCCCAGATGCTTGTCTCAGTCTCAGCGCCAGCCACCTGGATCATGAAGTAGAGCTTGTGCGCCGGGTCGTTGGCCGCGCTGACGTCGACGTCGTTTAGTTCCCAGTAGGGGAACACATGCCCATCGACGCTGCGCTGCTTCGCCTCACCCAGCAATTCGGCCGGCTCTGTGTCGAGAGCTTGCCACACAGTGACACGCGGTGTCCAGCCGCAGGGGGGAGGTACAAGGCTATCGGGGGCGAGAAGGCGCAGGCCCAAGTTCGCGAGCTTAGCCTGCTCTACCGGCGCCCAGTCATGCGGCCAGACAATCTCCATGCGCCCATCGACGGCGCGAGGTGCTGTTGAAAGCCGCGCATCTGGGCGCAGTGCCCACACTCCGGCCGTGGCAGTGCCAAGCAGCACCCCGTCGGGAGTGGAATAGTCGATCGCAAGCGCCTGCACCAGATTATCGCCGAGTCCGCTCGCTACGTTCGTCCATTCCGCCCCATCATCTGTGCTGCGATACACTCCGCCGCTGTCTCGGGCGGCCCACAGCGTCCCGGCTTTTCTGGGGTCTGGGATCAACGCCAGAATCGTGCTGTGTTCGGGTAGACCCTGCGAGACCGAAGTCCACCCATCCTGCGAGCCGGCCCAGCGATAGATGCCGTCCTGCGTCACTCCTGCGTACAGCTCCTGCCCATCCGTCGCGCCGCCGGCGAGCCACCGGATGGGTTTTTCTGCCAGCCCGAACTCGCGCCAGGTTCTGCCTCCGTCAGCAGTCTCGTATACTCCGCCGCCGTCCAGACCCGCCCATAGGTGTTGAGGTTGCTGGGCATCTACGACCAATCCGGTCACATTGCTCAGCTGGCGTTCTTGTCCCGGCAGCGCGACAGGCATTTCTTGCCAGCTTGTGCCCCGATCGGTGCTGCGCATGGCCGGACGGCCACCGAGATACACCGCTGCGGGGTCCGACGGCGCAACACGAACGGCGCTACGCTTGCTCGCGGTGAGGACGGTGCTCAGCCAGGTAAGACCGGCATCGGTGGTGCGGAATATCCGATCTGATGAGGCCAAAAAGACGGTATCCGGATCGCCGGGGTCCACCGTCCACGCTGTGAGGGTTACGTCCGGCAGCCCCTGCGCAATCGGAGTCCACGCCGCCTCGCCCTCCGCTGAGCCCCGGCTGCCCTCCGTGCTGCGCAGCACGAGAGGCGGCGCAACCTCATCCTTAAGCATCCGATTGTCGCTGATCGCCAGGATTCGATCGGGTTGTCGTGTATGAGTGAGCAGCCCAGCGATCCTGCTGTTAAAGGGCAGGCTGGCGCCTAGCGGCTGCCACAAGGCTCCTAAATCCCGGCTGACAAACACCCCATAGCCAGTACTCGCGAGCAATGTCGGGGCGAGCAATGTCGTGGGCGCGGCGGAGCCGGCCTCAGAGTTCGTGCGGGGCAGGGTGGCGAATGCGGACACCCCACCGCTGCTCAGTGGTCCCTCGAGCAGCTGCCAGGATAGCCCTTCGTCGGCGCTGCGATAGGTGCCCAGGTCGGTGGTCAGGAGATAGATCCCGTCCTGGAATCCGGCCAGATTCCGCGCCGCACCTTTGGTCGGCAGCCCGGTGGCCGGCAGCTTGGTCCAGGTCGCTCCACTATCCATACTGCGCGCGATGACAAGTGCGCCGGGGTCGCCGCCTCCGTAACCCCTGGCGGCCAACAATGTCTCCGGCCGGTCGGGCGTGACCGCCAACTGGACCGGCCCCGGCTCGCCGGTCGGCGCCAGGGCACCCGGTCCGCCTGTGGCCGCCCAGGATGTTGCAGCATCTGCACTGACGTAGATCTCGCCGCCATAGGTTGTGACATAGAGTCGGTTGGGATCCGAAGCATGCGGCACGAGGTCGATCAGCACGCTGCCCGGGCTCTGACCGTACCGCAGCGCCTGGAACCGGCTCCAGGTCCGGCCGTCGTCGACGCTGCGATAGACATAACTATCGGGGAGCGAAGTCGCCTCGGTTGCGCCCAGGTAAAGGTAACGGTTGTCGGCGCTTCGTGCCATACGCCAAATACTGAGATCATCGCGACCAAGAGGTACCTGCAGCCAGCTGCCTCCCTCGTCCGTGCTGCGCCAGAGTCCGTAGCGGCGCGTAATTGGATCGCCGAGCCCCTGGATGCCAACATAGAGGTATCCGGTGACCGGGTCCGCATAGAGCGTCGAAATCGGACCAGGGATTAAATCATTGGTCAGCGGTTGCCAGGTGGCGCCACCGTCATGGCTCGCGTAAAGGGCATCGCTGCGGGACGAATTCCCGCTGTCGAATGAAGGCGCCTGGTCGCCCCCCCGCTCGACGGCTGTGACGCTGGTCGCATACAACGCGGACGCGCTGCCGGCGACCAGATTGGTAACGCGGCCGGTCGGACCTCCCAGTGGCAGCCAGCCCGGTTGGACATCCTGGCCCGCCCACGCGACCGTGTCCGCGCCGTGCCATATCAGCGCACCCAGCATGACGAGCAGTGGCATAACAAGACGGGGCGGCATCAATTTGGCTGCGGCACTTCTCGGGAGATCTCGTCGGGGCCACGCTGGACCTCCCACGGGTAGACTACGAAACGGTCCGTGACAGCTGAGTAGTAATCGGGGCCAGCGTCACGAAACAGATTACTGCCCGGTTTGTAGTGCAAAACGGCAGCTTCGGGCGACCCTCCGGCTGCATGGACGCGGCCCTTGACCGTAGTTATCGTGCGGCCGTTTGCCCAGATGTCATCAACAATTAGGGTACGTTTGCCCTTGAGCAAGGCGTCATTGGGGAACTGGTGGAAACTGGGCCACGCCAGGTGGCCTTGTCCTCCGGTTGGAAACTCGATTGCTGCTGTAAGAATGAAGCGTATATCGAGCGCTTCGGCAATCAACCCACCCGGTATGATACCGCCTCGGGTGATCATCAGCAGAGCATCGTAAGGCCCCCGCAATTGCGGCAGCAAGTAGTCGATCAGCTTATCGATATCTTGCCAGCCTAGAAACTCCGGCGAGCGAGGTAGAGGGGATAGGGTCACGAAATGCTCCTCTCTGCAATCAGGACTGCTCGCACCGGTGCACCATCGTCGCAGCGAACACGCAGCGGCAGGCAGATGAGCTTGTACGCGCCCGGGTCCACACCTGTCAGAGCAACGTTTTCCAGGATGACGACGCCCGCGCCGAGCAACCGGCGATGGACCGGCGTCTCGGGAGCGACATAGGGTTCGATCGACGGCCCATCAATTCCTACCAATCGAATGCGCCTCTCCAAAATCCAATCCGCCGCATCTGGCGACAGCGCGGCGAACGCGGCGTCGAACCGCGGCTCGCCCGGCGCCTCTGACGAATTGTCGGTACAGAGCAGCAACCTGGAGGTGTCGCCGGGTATGCCCGCACCGGCCAGGGCGGGTCCCGTGATGAGGCTCATGCCCGGCAAGTGGGCAACCCAGGCGGGCCCGATCATCACCTCGATCGGCAGTTGATCCACCGTAGCGCCCGCTGGTATAATGTGGGCTGGCGCGTCCACGTGAGTGCCGGTGTGGCTTCCCATGCTGATGTGCGAGACTGCAGCGCTGCTCGCGCCGTCACCAGGCACACGCGAGATGTTGACTTGGGGATCGCCCGGCCAAACTGGCAGCGTGCTATCGATCGGTAACGTGATGTCGATAATCGAGTCAGGCATTGTGCGACTTAGCTCACCAAGCCATGGATAAGTACGGCCTATTCTAGCATACCAAAACCAGCTTGGAAAGAACTCTTGAAGCTGGAACCGTTAAGGAGCACTGATGCGACGCCCAGATGCATTTGTGGGGGCAGCTATCGGCCTCGGACTCACCTTGGCGGCGTGCATGCCCGCCAGGGTGCCGCCGCGGACAGCCTATGTGACGCCGCCCACCGCTACTTCCATGTCGCCGACCGTTCAGGCGCCCACCAGCACGTCTGTGGCCAACCCTACCGGCGGGCCGGTCACCGTTACTTACTGGGAGCAAGACTCCGACGACGCGGATGTAGTCCTGGATCAGCTTGCTGCAGACTTCATGAAAGCAAATCCCGGCATTCGAATTGAGCGCAGCCACTATGGCAGCGAGGAGATGGGCGACCAGTTCCAGAGGGCGTCGGCAGCTAACCGCGGGCCTGTCCTGGTGCGCGCGCCGAACGAACTCTCCGGACGGCTGAGCGAGCTCAAAATCATAAGGCCAATTGGGGATCTCTACGGCGAGGCATTCCTCGATGGTTTCCTGCAGGGCTCGCTGGACGGCGTCACCACGAAGGATGGGGTGTGGGGAGTGCCGGACAACAATTACTACTTCTTGATGCTTCTGTATAACAAGCAGTTGGTCAAGGATCCTATCCCTACCGACACTGACGCGTGGATTGCCCAGCTCAAGGCCTTGACGGACACTGCCAAAGGCACTTATGGGCTGGTCTACAACCTCAATGAGCCATTCTGGTTGGTGCCATGGCTTGGCGGATTTGGAGGCTGGCCGCTGGACGATCAGGACGCGCCGGCGCTCGACACGCTGGCGATGGTCCGGGCACTACAATTTGCTCACGATCTGAAATTCGTGCACAAGGTGGTTCCGCCTGATCTGAACTACGGTTCCGCAGACGCCATGTTCAAGGAGGGAAAAGCCGCCTATATCATCAATGGAGACTGGAGCCTCAGTAGCTACAGAGATGCCAAGATTGACCTTGGCATTGCAGTGCTGCCCAGGATTAGCAAGACAAGCCGCTTCCCGAGCCCAATGACCTCCGGCAAATATTGGATGTTCAGCAGCAAGACCGGCAGCCAGGCCGAGATCGACGCGGCAAAGAAGTTCGTGGCGTTTATGACTTCGGCGCCGGCCCAGGCGAGATGGCTGGAGATGGGCAGGCTTCCGAGCAACAGTGAAGTCATCGGCAGCGAGCAAGTCAAAAAGGACCCGATTCTGCAAGCCTCGGTAGCGCAGCTGGTAACCGGCCGCGGCATACCGCCGGCGCCAGAGCTGCGCTGCGCTTGGGAGGCAATGCGTCCAGGGCTGGAAAGCGTGATGGCCGATACCGCGAAGCCCGAGGATGCGGCCAACTTAATGCAGGCGAACGCCGAAAAGTGCGTCGCCGAGATGGGCGATAGAAGGTAAGCATCACCATTCGAGCGCACATCCATGCCGCGACCCGCCCTGACGGCATGCCTGGCCTGCGTTCTCTTGACCTCGGGCTGGCAGCGCAAATAGTGTTTGCAAATAGTGTTTGCTTGCAAATAAAATGTCACAGTGATAGAATCGGGCAAGCGCTTATGCTGGTCAGCGCAAGGCCCGGCTAGGGAGAGTCTCCGCCGACATGCACATCTACCGCGCCGATCTCCGCGACCTTGCTGCTTGCCTGGCCTTGGACGGTTCCTACGAGACGGACTACGTCTGGCAGGTGACTCAACGCGAGGAAGAGGGCCAGGTCGTGACCCGATTCCGCAGCAGCCGCCTGCCGCGCACGATGCATGTGGCGTATCCGAGTTGGGGTGAGGCGCTGCTCTCACACCAGGAGCGCGGGAATCTGATCCTCGTGGCCGCGGAAGCATCTGAGGTGCAGGGGTACATCGATCAGGAGACCGATTCTGACCAGGGCATCGCTGTGGTTCATCATCTGGTGATCGCGTCGGCGCAGCGACGGCGCCGGATCGGTACGGCGCTGCTTACCCGGGGCCTTCAGCATGCCCGCCAGCAAGGCCTCGCGGCTATGATGGTGATCGTGCAAAGCAAGAACTTCCCGGCGATCAGCTTCCTCGAGTGGAGCGGGTTCAAATTCTGCGGCTACAACGAACGTTTCTATCGTAATCAAGATATCGGGCTGTACTTTGTGCGTGGATTGTAATAATGGGTAGTCTCTCGGACCTTACCTGGCCCATCATACTCGCCTTTGCCAACCTCATCGTTTCCTCGGCAATCGTCATAACGGCCTTCTCGCTGCTTGGGTACATGCTCACGCGCAATCTTCGCAGCGAGGTAGCCCAGACCTTTAGTATCCTCCTGGCCTGCGTGCTCGTGGTATACGCCGGCGATGTGGTGATCCCGCGGGTCGAGCCGTATGGGGCGGTCGTGGTTTGGCTGCGCGTGCAATGGATCGGCATCGCGATGCTGCCCGCAGCCTACCTGCACTTTTCGGATGCTTTGTTGAGAACCACGCGGCATTTCTCAGCCCGCCGGCGGTTCGCGGTTGCAGGCAGTTACGTCTTCAGCCTGTTCCTCGTTTATGCCGCGTTGTTCACCGACGCCCTTATCTATCCGAGCTCAGTCCGCCCGCTGGTGAGTCACATGTCAGCAGGCCCGTTGTTCCCCATCTTCGTCGCCTATTTTGTGGCCACCGCAGCCTATGGCGCATATAACGTTATACGTGCACGCAAGCGATGCCTGACCCCGGCTTCTCGCCGGCGGATGACCTACCTTGCGCTTTCGTTCGCCGCGCCCGCCCTGGGGGTGTTCCCGTACCTTATCGCCTATGGGCTTGCCGACCAGGTCAGCTCCGTGCCTGTTCTGTTGCTCTCGATGGTCGCCAGTATCACGGTTGGAGCGATGTTGGTTGTGATGGCTTACAGCGTGGCCTACTACGGTGTCCTGACCCCGGACCGGGTTGTGAAGCAGGATCTGATCCACTATCTGCTGCGCGGCCCGGTAGTAGGAATCATGGTCATTATCGTGATGCTGTCGATCCCGAGGGTCGCTCTGGTACTGGGCGTACGCCGCGACACCGCCCTGATCTTCGCGGTCGTCGGAGTCATGGTAATTGGACAGCTAGCCGTGAACTACGCCAAGCCGTGGATTGACCGCCTGATCTTCAGCCAGGACAGGGAGGAGATCACATGGATACAAACCCTGGACCGGCGTCTCCTGACCAGCAGCGACTTGAGTCAGTTCCTTGACAATGTCCTGATCGGGCTGTCGGAGCTGCTGCGCGTCGACACGGGGTTTGTGCTGGTCCAAACCGCGCAGGGGCTGCAGATAGAGGTATCGATCGGCGACGCCGCAGCAGTCCGGCGGTTTGTGGATAGCCCCCAAGCCCAGGCAACCTGGCTTACGCTTGCCCAAGAGGTTGAAGCGCAGCGCGCGCTCGACGGACTGAACTGGCCGCGCTTCCGCGCCGATACCGAATTCTGGTTCTGCCCGCTTTGCAGCCAGGACGGCGGGGAAATGCTGGGGCTGCTGGCAGTCGCTGCCCGCAGCGCGTCGATCGATATGGACAGCAGTGAGCGAGCAGAGGCCGATGCGCTGGCGGCCCAGGCGGCGTCCGCCATCTCCGACCGCTACGTGCAGGAAGGTGTGTTCGCGACACTCCAGCGCATTCTTCCCGATCTCGAGCGCATCCAGGAGTGGCGGAGTGCCCTGCGTTTTGTGCCCTCCTCTTCGAACGGGATAGATGAAAGCGAAGCGGCCGGCGGAAGCAAGGAAACGGCGAACGAGGGCCTCCTGCAACAATGGGTGAAGGATGCTCTAAGCCACTACTGGGGCGGGCCGAAGCTGGCCGAAAGCCCATTGACAAGTCTTGCCCTGGTACGTCAGGCCGTGCAGGTGCAGGACGGCAACGTCACGCGGGCCGTGCGATCCGTCCTACAGGAGGCCATCGAGCGCCAGCGGCCGGGAGGGGAACGGAAACTTACCGCGTCAGAATGGCTCATCTACAACATCCTCGATCTGCGCTTCGTGCAGGGGCAGCGGGTGCGCGACATCGCCCGGCGGCTCTCGATGAGCGAATCCGACCTGTACCGCAAGCAGCGCGCGGCGGTTGCAGAGGTTACCCGGACGCTGGCCAAGATGGAGGCCGAAGTCGTGGACAAGGACCGTGTGGACGGGTAGCTCGGGAGCATCATGAAGGCGGTCCCGGACGACGGATTCCGGGCGGCCCGATGCCGGATGTGCCGGCTTGACATCGCGGTGCCGCAGTGAGACTCACCAAGACCCAAATCATAGGTTTGGCGTTGTTAGGCGCCGGGTCCCTCGCCCTGTTCCTGGCAATTCTCGGCGCCGCTACCCGCGACGGGCCGGGGCTTCTGCGCGTGTGGTTCGGGTGGGGCGATGTGGTGGTCGTCCTTTCGCTGTTTGCGGGCGGAACTGCCCTTCTGTTTGCAGAGAGGATGGGCTGGCAGGTGCGGTGGAAGGCCGTGTTGTGGGCTGCGCTCGTTTTCCTCGCCCTATTGGCGCTCTCCGACATGTGGGGTGTGGTGCTTGGCGGCAGTTCCTCAGTCGCCGCGCAGAATGCGGGGACGTCTCTCGCCCTGACCGAAGACTCGAGCGTCGGCGGGGTGGTCGGCCGGGCCGGCGTGCAGATGTTCGGCCAGGCGCTTCCGCAGATGATGGTGTGGGGCGCGCTGTTAACTATCCTGGCCATCGGTGTCGGATTCCTCTGGCAGAGCTTGCCGGGGTCGTGGACTGACCCGCCGGAGGCGCTTTTCGCGGGGGCGATCGCCGGACTACGCGATGTCGCAGCCCGGGCCACGCCCTCTGCCTGGGCACTCGCGGCGGGTGCATGGCTGGCCGAGCTATGGCGCAACCTGCGTCCGAGCCAGGATACTATGTCTGGTGCGCGCCGCATACCTCAGCCGGCGACACAGCCGCCACCGCGTCCGTCAAGCTCTGCCGCGAAGCAGAGTCCTGCCAGGAAGCCGCCTGCGACCGTTCCTCAGAAGCCGCAGCCCGAGCGCAAGACCGCTCCTAAACCTGAGCCCAAGCCCGCGAGTAAGCCAGCAGCCAAGCCCCCAGTCAAGCCGCAGCCTGTGGCACCTCGTTCGAACACGCTGCCGCCGCTCGATCTTCTCAGGGCTGATGCGAATCACGCAGGTGGAAGCGGTCCCGATGTCCGCCAGCGCGCTCAAACTCTGAAGCAAGTCCTGGCGGATTTCGGAGTGCCTGTCGAGGTTGTGAGCATCAAAGAAGGACCAACCGTCACCCAATTCGGTCTCGAGCCCGGAGAGGTTGTGCGAGAGCTGCGCAGTGGTGAGGTGCAGCGGCGCCGTGTTTCGGTGCACAGCATCATGCGCCTGAGCAATGACCTGGCCCTGGGGCTCGCCGCTGACTCCATCCGGATTGAAGCGCCCGTGCCCGGGCGCGCATACGTAGGGGTAGAAGTCCCCAATGCGGCAAAGACGCTCGTGTCGCTGCGAAGCATCCTGGAATCTCGGGAGTTCCCGGGAGGCGGGTCGCCATTGGTCATGGCACTTGGCCGCGACGTCTCCGGCGATCCGGTGGTAGCTGATCTGACCCGAATGCCCCATCTGTTGATTGCCGGAGCTACCGGTTCCGGCAAGTCGGTCTGCATCAACGCGATCATCTCCAGCTTTCTGATGAACAACAGCCCGCAGAATGTCCGCTTGTTGATGGTGGACCCCAAGATGGTCGAGCTGCCCGCTTACAACGGCATTCCACACCTGCTCGGGCCCGTCATTACTGACACGGCGCAGGTCACAGGCGCCCTGGCGTGGTTGACAGCGCACATGGATGAGCGCTATCGTGCGTTCTCCGCCAGGGGCGTGCGCAACATCACCGAATACAACCGGAAAGTTGCCAAGTCCCGCACCTCTGAGCCGCTGCCCTACATCGTACTGGTTATCGATGAACTGGCCGATCTGATGATGACGGCGGCATTCGATATTGAGCGCCAGATCTGCCGCCTGGCGCAGATGTCGCGCGCGACGGGCATTCACCTGGTGCTGGCAACGCAACGGCCCAGCGTTGATGTGATCACGGGGCTAATCAAGGCCAACTTCCCCGCTCGGATAGCCTTTGCGGTGACTTCACAAGTGGACAGCCGGGTGGTTCTGGACTGTCCGGGCGCCGAAAAGCTGCTGGGCCGCGGCGATATGCTGTTCATGGCTCCGGAATCGGCCAAGCTGTCCCGCATCCAGGGATGCTTTGTGTCGGACCGTGAGATCGACAGCATTGCCCGCTACTGGAAAGCCGCTCGCGACCAGGCCGCTCTGGAGGGAAGCTCCGATGCGGAAGCGTCCACGGCGCCGTGGGCCAGCTTCGTGGGCCAGGAGGAGCACGACGAGCTGCTGGATCGCGCGCTTCAGCTCCTTCAGACAAAGAAGCAGGTCTCGACATCCCTGCTCCAGCGCCAGCTGCGGATCGGCTACCCGCGCGCCGCCAGGCTCATGGAGCAGCTGGAGGAAATGGACGCTGTCGGTCCGGACGAGGGAGGCGGCAGGAGCCGCGAGGTCCTGTTGTCGTCCGGCGGACAGGCCGAGGCCCTTTGACAGCAAGTGCCGGGGGACGTATAATCGCCGCAGTCAGGGCGAATAGCTCAGCTGGTTAGAGCGCCTCGCTTACACCGAGGAGGTCACGGGTTCAAGTCCTGTTTCGCCCATCTGCGCAAGCCTCCAAGACGATTTCGGGATGCGGATTTCAGGTCGATCGGCAGCGGCGGCCGGCAATCCGCGCTTCTATTGCCTCTCGGCATCGAGACTTGGAGGCTTGTTGTGTTTACCGGATTGATCCCGGATAGGTAACTGCATGCGAGACGAGGTGACATCGGGCGGAGACTTCAGGCGCTCATTGCCCAGCGTCGATCGCCTGCTGGCGCATCCGAGGCTGGAAGCGGCAATCGCCGAACACGGCCGCGCCCTGGCACTGGACGCGGTGCGCGCGACGCTTGTGAGCGCCAGAAGCTCGGTACAGGTGGGAGGCGTGACTACTGTGCTCGATGTGCTCGCAGGTGACGCAGTGCAGCGCATAGCTGAGCTGGCGCGAGGAAGCCTGTATCCCGTTATCAACGCGACGGGTGTCATCATTCACACCAACTTGGGCCGGGCGCCGCTCAGCCGCGGGGCCCGGGAGGCCATGGACGCCGTGGTCGCAGGATACAGCAACCTGGAATATGACCTGGTGACCGGCGAGCGCGGATCACGTTATGTGCATGCGGAGGCTATGCTGTGCCGGCTCACCGGCGCCCAGGCTGCTCTGGTGGTCAACAACAACGCAGCCGCCGTATTCCTGGCGCTCTCGGTGCTGGCCGCTGGCCGTGAGGTGGTCATCTCTCGTGGCCAGCTGGTAGAGATCGGCGGCGGTTTTCGCATCCCGGATGTGCTGCGTCAAAGCGGCGCCCGTCTTGTCGAAGTGGGCACTACCAACCGCACCCATCTAGTTGATTACCATGCGGCAATCACCGGCGAGACTGCGTTGCTGCTGCGGGTGCATTCCTCCAACTTCCGGCAAATTGGCTTCACGGCTGAGGTGCCGCTCGAGGAGCTGACCGCCTTGGGACGGCAGGCCGGCATTCCGGTCGTCGACGATCTCGGCAGTGGCACCTTGCTGGATACCACACACTACGGCCTCTCTGCGGAGCCGATGGTCCAGCAAAGCGTGGCTGCCGGTGCGGGCCTTGTGACCTTCAGCGGCGACAAACTCCTCGGTGGACCGCAAGCCGGGTTGATCGCCGGCGATAGAGAGCTGGTAGATAGGCTGCGGCGGCATCCTCTGGCGCGTGCGCTTCGAGTCGGCAAGTTCACCTTGGCTGCCTTGCAGGCGACGCTGTTGCACTATCTGCGGGGCGAGGCCGAGCATGAAATCCCGGTTTGGCAGATGATTACGGCCCCGCTCGAAACTCTGGCGGCGCGCTCCGCTGGCTGGGCCGCCGAGCTAAGCAGCCACGGTATCCCTTCGGCCGTTGCCGAGCTGTCCTCGACCGTGGGCGGGGGCTCGCTGCCGGGCGAGGTGCTGCCCACGCGGGCGTTGTCGATCGCCGCGAGCCGGACCGACGCACTGGCTGCGGCCCTCCGGACGGGTGTTCCGCCTGTGATCGGCCGCATTGTCGAGGGCCAGATGATCCTCGACCCGCGGACCGTTCCACCTGACGCCGATAAGGCCCTGCTGAGCGCCGTCATTCACGCCTGGCAGGGGACCCAGTAAGTTCTATGGGGCGATTGCCGTGTCAGATACGTTGATCCTCGAAGGGCGCGTCATCAAGGCAGGCCGCGCCGAAGGGCGAGCGCTGGTCTCTCCGGCGCCGATCGGTTTTCTCGGGGGCGTAGATCCCGACACGGGTGTCGTTTTGGAACCGGGGCACCCGCTCCAGGGTCGCTCGGTGTCCGGTTCAGTCCTCGTTTTTCCAACCGGCAAGGGGAGCACAGTTGGCTCTTACACCTTGCTGCGCCTGGCACGGGGCGGCCACGCGCCCGTCGCCATTGTCAACTCCGCCAGCGAGGCGATTGTGGCGGTCGGAGCGATCATAGCCGGCATCCCGATGGTCGATCAAGTGGATATCTCCGCGATCAAGGACGGTGACTGGGTCGAGGTGGACGGCGACCGTGTGACCGTGCGAGAGATTTGAAGTCGGTAGCGCTTGCACAGCCTGGAGCTTCATGCGAACCATCGCCATAAGCGAGGTTGTCTTTCTTAAACTGGGCGGCTCGCTCTTGACCGACAAGACGCGCGCCCGGGCGCTCCGTGCGGATGTCCTGGCACGGCTGGCGGGTGAGATTGCCGCCGCGCTGCAGCAGCGGTCGATCCCGAACGGATCTTGGCTGCCTCTGCGCCTTCTGATAGGTCATGGCAGCGGCTCGTTCGGGCACATTCCTGCCAGCAAGTATGGCACACGGACCGGTGTGACTTCCCCGGAAGAGTGGCGCGGCTATGCTCAAACGAGCCGCGAGGCAGCGCAACTCAATCGGCTGGTGGTTGATGCCCTATGGGAAGCGGGCGTGCCCGTCTTAGCCATCCAACCCTCCGCCTCCGCATCATGTCACGATGGGGAAATCAAGTTGTTGTCCGAGCGGCCACTCCTTTCGGCCCTGGCTCAAAACCTCGTCCCCGTGGTATATGGCGATGTGGCGATGGATGATGTGCGCGGCGGCACCATCATTTCCACCGAGCAAATCTTTCGCTGGTTGGCGCCGCGCCTGCAGCCCCACCGCGTGCTGTTGGTCGGTGAAGTGGCGGGCGTCTTGTCCGCAGACCCGGCTACTGGCCGGCCCGGCGACCTGATCGGCGAGATCACACCGGCGAGCTTGCCGGCCTTGGAACAGGTGCTTGGCGGTTCCCGCGGCGTGGACGTCACCGGCGGCATGCTGGCCAAGGTTACTGAAATGGTTCGTTTGGCTCAGACGGTGCCTTCCCTGACAGCGGTCCACTTGATTTCAGGGCTCGTTCCGGGCCTGGTGCGGGACGCGCTTGTAGATCCGTTTGTCCCCGAAGGTACTCGCATCCACGCCTAGATCCGGGCCCTTGCTGGCCCTTTCATCATCCCCTTCTCTTCGCTGGCATCGGAGTCTCGGTCAGCCAGTTGCAGGAAGTCCCCGTGCAGAGTATAATCGGAATTTGCAGGAGGAGACCTGAGTGAGGGGATAATGTTACTAACGGTACTCTCGTTCGTGTTGGTCATGAGCCTTCTCGTGTTCGCACACGAGTTGGGTCACTTCCTGGTTGCGAAACGCAACCACATTGTAGTCGAGGAATTTGCCTTTGGCTTCCCCCCGCGCCTGGTTAAGCTGGGCGAGCGCGGCGGTACGGTCTATTCGATCAACGCAATTCCGTTCGGCGGATACGTGCGCATGCGCGGCGAAGATGATCCTTCCCTGCCCGGCAGCTTCGCGTCGGCCTCAAAGCTCGCACGAACTGCTACGCTGCTGGCAGGCGCCACAATGAACTTCATCGTGGCGATCGCGCTGTTCACTGCAATGACGATGATTACCGGCGTCCCGGATGCCAACCGCCCGGGTGCGCTGATCGGCGGAGTGGCGCCGGGTTCGCCGGCCGAGCAGGCCGGACTGCGGACCGGCGATCGCATCGTAGCTGCGGGTGCAGCTGCCTTGATGTCCGCGGGAGATCTCAAGACTTACACGGATTCTCACCTGGGCGAGCCGATTGTTTACCGGATCGAGAGGGGCGCGGCCGGTGCCGGTGCTCCGCAGTCGCTCGAGTTCACCATCGTGCCTCGGGTCAACCCTCCGCCGAACCAGGGAGCCCTGGGGGTCCAGATTGGCCTCGCCTACCGGCCGGCCCGGGTTTGGGAAGCTCTCGGGGCCGGGGTCGGAATGACCGGCGAGATTATCGCGATGACTTTCCTGGTCCCCGCGACGCTCATTCGCGAGGGCCGTCCGATCAGCGAGGCCGGGTTCATGGGGCCGGTTGGGATTGCGGCCGCGACGGGGGAGGTCGTGCGGTCGGCGCTTGCGGTTGACTCCATCCTGCCCATCCTTTCCTTTGTGGCGCTGCTTAGCGCAGCCCTGGGCATCACCAATTTGCTGCCTATACCCGCCCTGGATGGAGGGCGGCTGCTGTTTGTGTTAGTCGAAGCGATCCGGGGCAAGCGCGTCGAGCCGGCCCAAGAGAGCCTGGTTCACATGGTTGGCTTTGGGATGCTGTTGCTGCTGGTCGGTGTGATCACCGTGCGGGAAATTGGCGCGTTGCTAAACGGCACCTTCCCGACATTGGGGCTCCATTAAAGCCCGAATCACAGGCAATCGTCTACGGTTGCCCTTCGTTGAGGAAGAGCCGGATGTACTGCAAACGTTGCGGAACCAGGCTGCAACAAGGGATGTTGATTTGCCCTGAATGCGGGGCGCGGCAGCGTCACCCTGCAGGCTCGATCCGGTGCGCGCACTGTTATGGCCGCGTTTCGATCGAGATGACCGTGTGCCCGCATTGCGGGCGCGGCGTCCGTCCTGCTGGCCCGCGGTGGGGGCTCTGGATCGGCGGACTGGCCACCCTGAGTGTGCTCGGTCTTTGGGGAATCGGCCGCCTGCCGGTCCAGCAAGTCCGGCAGGAGATATCGAGTTCGCGCTCCAGGCTGGCGAGCCTGGTCGAGTTCTCTGAACCAGTCGGGTTTGTCGAACCCGGAAACGGTACGCCCACACGCGCGCCGGCCCGAACCGCACCGGCGGGGACGAAGCCAAGTCAGGCGCCGTTGCCCTCCGTTGTCGCCAGCTCGATCTCCGCGGGAGGCACTCCCCGTCCGGCTCGCACGGCGACCCGGACAGCAATAACGAGGGCTGCCGCTGAGCCGGGAAAATACTATACCGTCGAGTCTGGCGATACCCTGCTGGGCATCGCAGAGAGCTTGGATATTCCCTGGCAGGCGATCGCGGCGGTGAATGGGGTCGACGAGCATAGTCTCTTGCAGATCGGCCAGGAGCTGCGCATACCTGCTCCCACGGCCAAGCCCACCGTTGCTTCCAGCTCCACCCCAGCCACCAGGGCTGTACTCGCGACCCCAACGGCCACGTCGACCACTGCGCCGACTGCATCCCCGGTTAGCACGCCCACACCTGTGCCTCCAACCCCTACTGCGACGACTGCCAGAATCACGGCGGGCGCAATGACTACTTATAAAGTGCAGTCGGGTGATTCTTTTGCGGCGATCGGAGAGCGCTTCGGCATCCCATGGCAAGCGATCGTTGCCGCCAATAACCTCACCGCGAACTCCATGCTGCGGCCTGGCCAGGAACTCTTGATCCCAGC
>Ga0315273_10001197_pt1 | contig 29183 bp, 28 predicted proteins | sample YL17G02_0_MG_FD_205753 | JGI IMG/M metagenome (GOLD analysis project Ga0315273, IMG submission 205753) | Sediment microbial communities from Yellowstone Lake, YNP, Wyoming, USA - YL17G02_0 | ecosystem: Environmental > Aquatic > Freshwater > Lake > Sediment | place: USA: Wyoming | collected... | reverse complement strand
GATTTCGATTTCGCTGTGTGGGTGCGTTTCAAATCCAGAACCGGGTTTCACCACGAAATCATTGAAGGCGATCAAATCCCCAAAATGGCTGTTCTCAGGATCGTCGTAGTCGCCGAAGCAGAAGTGAAAACGGCCGGTATGCCACCCATAATCACCGAGGTATATGTGGTCAGAAAAAATTTTTGACAGCATATTCCATCTCTTTTCTACGGTAAAAAAAGGAAGACCATCATTTGCAAATTATAGCAGATATATTATTGTATATCAAGTCTTATTTGTCATATATTATTACGGCTTCCATAATTGATGGAGATTCAAGTTCCGCCCGAAATTATTTTATGACCGGCAATCTCCAATTGGATTGGTACCACCGGTCAGCCCTCGCTCATGAAAGATCCGTTGGACGGCACTCCCTTTGACTTTTCTGAAAATCCAATACCTGCCGCTCCAACCATGCCAACCAGCCATCCAGACCCTCCCCGGTCAGGCAGGAGAGTTCGAATTGGGTTACACCAGGATTGAGCACTTCGATACCCTTCTTGAAGAAATCCATGCGGAAGGGCACGAAAGGCAGCAGGTCAATCTTGTTGATGACAACGGCATCCACGCCGCGATACATGCCGGGATATTTGTAGGGTTTATCGTCGCCTTCAGGGATGGATGCCACAAGTACACTCTTATGCGTCCCGAGTTTGAAGTCTGCCGGGCAGACCAGGTTGCCAACGTTTTCAATGATGACCAGGTCAAGCGCGCCCAGATCGAGTTGGGAGAGAGCCGATTGCACCATGACAGCATCCAGATGACAACCACCGCCGGTGTTGATCTGGATGGCAGTCGCCCCGGCAGCTTGAGCGCGGTCGGCATCGAAGGAAGTGGCGATGTCCCCGTTGATCATGCCGACCCGCAAAAGGCCTTCCAGACCTTTGATCGTCTGCTCGATCAAGGAAGTTTTCCCTGCCCCGGGCGAGGCCATCACATTGATGGCAAAGACAATACCGGTATCAAACCGGGACTGGTTTTCGAGCGCCAGGCGGTCATTGGCAGACAGGATTTTTTCGATCACGGGGATACGACGTGGCATTATTGGCTCTCCAAACCACTATTACTTCAGTACTTATCCAAAACATATGGGGCGGACTCCTCGCGATGCATCGCCAAAGGGGGACACTCCCGTCTTTCGGCGGCATGCATGCCGCGACAACATGATGAACATATATTTTATCAAGATCGTTCCAGGAAACCACATGTTAGTCTTCCACATCAATCGCTTCCAGGTGAAACTCCTCTCCATTCTTGACGTTCGCGTGTGTCCCACCACAATCCGGGCAGGCGAATTCTTCTCTGGCGGGTTGATACTCTTTCCCGCAATCCTGACATTTAAGCAGTACCGGCACGCGTCGAAAGTGCAGGGTTGCACCTTTGGCAATCGTCCCATCGCTGAGGATGTCCCAGAAGAATTGGACCGAATCGTCCACGATGGACGACCACTGTCCGAGGACCAGATGCAGGACCGTGATGCGCCGGGCGTTCTGTGCCTTGGCATGGCGAACAGCAATTTCGAGCAGGCTTTCGGTGACTGCGAGTTCGTGCATGGGTCATGCCATTATACAGCAATAACGATCCAAAGATATTCAGAAATAGTACAAATGTTCGCATAGGCTGCCGGAGAACCTGACCAAGTCCGGCAGAGAACCCCGGCGTTTGAAGCCAAAACTTCTCCAGCTGCATATTGAGCGGGGGTGCAATCAGGTATTTTGGTTCAAGACAGCTCAGGGGCGACCGGATGGTCGCCCCTGCAGGGTTAAACTTTCTCCTTGTTTTCTTCTGCGACCCAACAGCAGATGTAGCTGAAAACGTATCCTACCTGTAATCCTCCGGAAGCCAGCAGCACATGACCAATTCTCGGGCTGCCTTGACCTCATCCATACGCCCGAAAGGCGTCTTATGCGGGGCTTCGTGGAGCAGTTCCGGGGTCGTTTTCGCTTCGGCGGCGATCTTAATCAGGGCATCGGCGAAAGCGTCCAGCGTTCCCTTGTTTTCGGTTTCGGTTGGCTCGATCATCAGCGCTTCATGGACTATGAGAGGGAAGTAGTTGGTTGGAGGATGGAAGTTGTAGTCCATCAGCCGCTTGGCCACATCCAGGGCACGGATACCGGGGGCATCAGCCCACTGGCCTTCAGCCACGAACTCGTGCATGCAAATGCGGTCGAACGGGACAGTATAGACACCCTTCAGGCGCGCCTGGATATAATTGGCATTCAGCACGGCATACTCCGCAACCTCGCGCAAACCGTCCGGTCCATGCATGGCAATGTAAGTATAAGCGCGCACCAGCATCCCAAAGTGACCATGGAAAGACTTGACACGGCCGATCGTTTTCTTCGGAGTGATGAAACCAAACAACGGCGGTTCACCATCTGCGCCTTCTTCGATAATCCCCACCAGAGGGCCGGGGAGGAAGTCTGCCAGATTTTTTGAAACGCCGACCGGACCTGACCCCGGTCCGCCCCCTCCATGGGGGGTGGAGAAGGTCTTGTGCAGGTTGTAATGCATGACGTCAATGCCCATGTCGCCGGGACGCAAAATACCCAGCAAGGCGTTCAGGTTGGCGCCGTCACCATAGACCAGCCCACCGCAGTCGTGGACAATCTTGATGACTTGCTCGAGGTTTTCTTCGAAAAGCCCGAGCGTATTCGGGTTGGTCAGCATCAGGCCGACGGTGGTATCGTCACAGGCGGCTTTCAGGGCACCCAGGTCCACGTTGCCGCGCGAGTCGGATGGGACCTGCACAACAACAAGACCGCTCATGGCCGAAGTAGCCGGGTTCGTCCCGTGGGCTGAATCGGGAATGAGCATCTTGACACGTTTGGTATCGCCACGATCCTTGTGATAAGCGCGCATGATCAGCACACCGGTCAACTCGCCATGCGCGCCGGCTGCCGGCTGGAGGGTTAGCGCGGCAAAGCCGGAGATTTCTTTTAACCATTCCTGCAAGGTGTACATCAAAACCAGGTTGCCCTGAACCGTCTCAATTGGTTGGAGCGGATGAGTGAAAGCGAAACCGGGCAGTCGGGCAGTGTCTTCGTTGATCTTCGGGTTGTACTTCATCGTGCACGAACCCAGCGGATAAAAGCCACCGTCCACACTGTAGTTGTATTTCGACAGGTTGACGTAATGGCGGACAACATCCGCTTCGGCCAGTTCGGGCAATGGCAAATCCTTGCGAAGCAGGTTTTCAGGTAGTTTATTTCGCGGAACGTCTGGTGCCGGGAAGGTGACACCGGTGCGTCCGGGAGAGGACAGTTCGTAAATCGTAGGCTCAGTCATGGTTCACCTTCGCCAGCAGGTCCACCAGGGCATCAATTTCATCCTTGGTATTCATCTCGGTAACGGCAATCAGCATGTGGTCTTTAAGCGAAGGGTAATCCAAGCCCAGGTCATAGCCACCCAGGAAGCTGTGTTCGAGCAGGTGATCGTTGATTTCAGCCACCGGTTTCGGGCAACAGACCGAGAACTCGTGGAAGAAAGGCGTGTCAAAGCAGATGGAATAGCCCTTAACCTGGTTGATCTTTTCAGCCGCGTAATGAGCCTTGTGGTAGCACAATTCGGCCACCTGGCGCAGTCCGGTCTGCCCAAGGAGCGACAGGTACACGGCGGCAGCGAGCGCCAGCAAGCCCTGGTTGGAACAAATATTGGAGATGGCGCGCTCGCGCTTAATATGCTGTTCGCGGGCGGTCAGGGTCAGCACGAAGGCGCGCTGGCCGCGGTTATCCACCGTCTCACCGACCAGTCGTCCGGCCAGCTTGTGAATGTACTGCTTGCGGGTGGTGAAGAAGCCCAGGTACGGACCGCCGAACGAGAGCGGAATGCCGAGCGGCTGGCCTTCGCCAACAACGATGTCGGCGCCCATCTCGCCGGGAGTTTTGAAGAGCCCCAGGGCGGTCGGGTTGGCGGCCACACAGACCATTGCACCCTTGCCATGGGCGAGCTCAATGAGTCTCGAGAAATCGTAAATGCGCCCGAAAAAATCCGGGTACTGGACAATGACCAGGGCGGTGTTCTCGTCAATCAGGCTTTCGAGCGCGTCCGGGCTGGCGTCCAGATTTACCTTCGAGTCGTCGCCGGCCAGTTCCAGGCCCATCCCCTGAACGTAAGTACGCATTGTCTCGCGATACTGTGGGTGAACGGTTGGCGAGATGACCACCTTGTTTCGTTTGCCGCGGAACTGGGCGTAGGCCATGTTGGCCGCCTCAGCCACTGCCGTGGCGCCGTCGTAGTGCGAGGCGTTCGAGACCTCCATACCCGTCAGGCCACAGATAAGGCTCTGGTATTCGAAAATGGCCTGCAATGTACCCTGTGAGATTTCCGGCTGGTATGGTGTATAAGCGGTATAGAACTCACCGCGCCGAAGGATGTGGTCCACCGCAGCAGGGATGTAGTGGTTGTAGGCTCCCGCGCCGAGGAAAGAGACCAGGTCCGTACGGACATTATCATTGCCGATGGAGAGTCCACCCAGTTCGGCTGCGGCTTCCATCTCAGTCAGCGCAGGCGGCAGGTCCAGTTTCGGGAAGCGGTGCCCGGCCGGGATATCGTTGAACAGGTCTCCCAGGCTTTTCACGCCAATGGCGGCAAGCATCGCATCCCGCTCGTTGGGGGAATGCGGTATATAGGTCATGGATGCTCCTTACATTAATACCAGGATTTAATGAGCACGTTCTTCGCAATACTTGGCATATGCAGTGGCGTCCATCAGACCAGAGGCGTCTGCGCTTTCCACCTTGATCATCCAGCCCTTACCATACGGATCGTTGTTTAGGATTTCGGGGTTACCGCTCAGGTCTTCATTCACGGCCACCACTTTACCACTGGCCGATGCGTACGTCTCCGCGGCGGCCTTGACCGACTCGACCGAAGCAATTGCCTTGCCCGGAGCGACCGTTTCGCCAACTCCGACCACGATTTCCACAAAGACGATATCCGAGAGCTGGCCCTGGGCATAATCGCTCAGGCCCATGGCTCCGGTTACCGGGTCGAACCACTCATCGGTCTTGGTGTACTTGAAATTGGAAGGAATGTTCATTTTATGTCTCCTCAAAAGGTAATGTTGGGAAAACAAAAAGGGCGCACGTTGGCAGAATGTGCGCCCTCTGTTATCAACCTGAGAGATTCTCCTGAGCAGAGGCCTGAACAGAATGCAAAGGCCTCAGCCAAAGGATTGCCCCGTCGGTGTCCCTGAGCGGTGAGGTTATCCCCGCCGGGGACTTTCCAGAGGAATATGGCGCAGGGTCCTTTTTACCTGAGAGATTCGCCCGGACTTGCCTATTCCAGGTTTGCCCCTTCGGTGCTTTCTTAATCGGATTAGCGACGAATACCGCAATTATGCGACCAAAACCGTCACCACCAAGAAAGTCTCTTCCCTGTAGCCATTCGATGGTAATGTACAGTGCATTGTAAGAGCAAGATGGACGAGAGTCAAGGTAATATTCCAGAGTAGGGTAACAAAAACCGGCGCATTGCCACGCCGGCCAAGTGGAGGAAAGGTGAGTTACGTACCTGTACGGGTGCCGCGCACCCAGTCACCAACCAGCCAGTACTTGAAGTCCTGGCCCTGACTGGTCTGCACCCCACCGACGATACCGTATACCAGCGCACCCACCGGCAAAAGTGCGAATATCGGGGTGATGACAATTGCCACCGGGATCAGTACAATCCCTACGATGATCGCTGAAAGCGCACCTACAATCGCCCACATCAGGCCAATCATCATGCCACCGCCGAACCACCAGATCAATTGGAAAACCATCGCCTGCAAGGCCTGGTAAGCCACCAGGCGCGAGCGGTCTTTATAGACCATGTAAATGATCAGCGCAGCGATCGGGCCACCGAAACCGGTCACCAGGTTCAAGAGCGTGCTCAGGTGGGCCAGCATACCCCAGGTCCGTTCATCGCCAGGAGTCAAAGTCTGGTTTGGGTTGTAAGGCACAGGGGAAACCGGCGGCATTGACGGCTCAGGAGTAGGAACTGGAAGAGAGGGTTCCATCGGAGGACGAGCTTTCTTTTTGGCAGGCATATTTTTCTCCTCATCAAAGATATCGATTGCAAAGAAACGAATCTAAAGTATATAACGATTTCCGCATCGACTGGTTGCATAATATAAAAATCAAAAAGCCCACCAATTAGCGGGCTTCTTGATTAAGTAAATTTAAAATTACGCAACCCAGTGCTGATCGCGGAGGAACTTGGTAATTACCGGAACCTCGAAATTTTTTCCCTGGTAGGCAAGGACTGCCGGCCAGATCAAAAGCAGCCACACAAGCGGAGCAACACAACCCACGACCGCGCCAATTCCGAAGGTTACAGCAGCTAGGGCGGACGAGAGAATGGCAAGGACAATCTCAACAACCCAGACAACAACGTTCAAGGCAAGCGCCTGGACTGCGTGGAATTTAATAAACGGCCGGTCTTTCTTCCCTTCAACAAAAAGCATAATAAGCGCTACGATAAAGACCGGGTAGCCAAGTGCGGACCAAAGTTTATCATCGCTGCTAATATCCGTATTCATTTTCTACCTCCATAGAAATCAAATATCTGGATGGATTTTGTCAAATTTTTCAAAAATCCATCCAAATATGAACAAATCTAATTTAAGCAACCCAGCCTTGCTTCTTGATGAAATCAGAAAGGAACGGTACGGTCACCCATTGGCCCTGATAGGCCTGGATTGCAAGAACGATGGCATAGATGCCGCCAACAATTAATAGGCATCCTGCCGTGATCGTACCAACGATATACATGACGACTGTAAATGCCAACGCAAGAACCGCGTTGTACTTGATGAACGGGCGTGCTTTTTTGTCATCCATGAACAGCATGACAAGAGCCACTGGCCAGATCAGCCAGCCCAACAGCGACCACAGTTTATCGTCACTGGTGATTTCGGAATTAATTGGTTGTTGAGTCATAGGTTTCTCCTGAGATTAAAAGATCGTTTGGAATTTTGTAATATTTTACATCTAAACCGGACAAAAAGCAACCGATTTATACAGTTGCATAAGTACTGATTTCATTAGAGTTGCGTTAATCTTTTCCCAAAAAAGGCAGTAGAATTACAGTGTGACTCATCAACCGCACATCGTTTTTATGGGCTCCCCGGACTTCTCCATAGCGATACTGGAGGCGCTCTCGAAGTGGTACCCACTGGTCGGAGTGGTTACCCAGCCCGATCGTCCAGCCGGGCGCGGCCGGACTCTGCACCCACCAGCCGTTAAAGTGGCCGCCATCCGCCTTGGCATTCCCGTCATCCAGCCTGAAAAGTTACCTCTCCCCGAAGTTATGACCCAACTGCGGGACTGGGCACCGGATTTGATCGTAGTGGCGGCTTTTGGGCAGATCCTGCGCCCAGCGGTGCTGGACCTGCCATTCTACGGCTGTATCAACGTCCACGGGTCGTTGCTGCCAAGGGGACGCGGGGCAGCACCCATCCAAGCCGCCATCCTGGCCGGAGACAAGGAGACCGGCATCACCATCATGAAAATGGACCCGGGCGTGGATACCGGCCCGATCCTCAGCCAACGCAAAATCCCGATTGTCCCCGACGATACCGCCGGCTCGCTCTTCACAAAGATGGCCTCTCTCGGTGCAGAACTACTGCTCGAAACCCTGCCGTGGTATCTCAGCGGCGAACTCATCCCCCAGCCCCAGCCCGAAGAAGGGGCGACGTATGCCCCGATGCTCAAAAAAGCAGACGGCTGGCTGGATTTCACCAGGCCTGCAATCGAACTCGAACGTCGCGTGCGTGCCTTACATCCCTGGCCAGGGACCTGGTTCGAATGGAACGGAGCGCCGCTGAAGATATTACACGCCCGCCTCGGCCGGAGTGGAACCCCCGGCACGGTTGGCAGACTCATCGTTGAGGGATACCCCGCCCTAGGCACGGGCGAGGGCATACTCATCCTGGAAGAGGTCCAACCGGCGGGGAAAAAGTCCATGCCGGGGAAGGCATTTTTGGCCGGAGCCCGCGATTGGCTAGAGACATAACCACCAGGTCTCGAAACCATATGATCGCGCCTCTGTAGCATTGGATTAGATCCATCTCGCGGAGAGCATCATGCCAAAATACATCGCTGCCCTTGACCAGGGCACCACCAGCACGCGCTGCATCCTTTTCGACCATGCCGGTGACATCTTTTCTGTTGATCAGAAAGAACATGGGCAGATTTTCCCGAAACCTGGCTGGGTGGAGCACGATGCCCTCGAGATCTGGGAACGCACCCAGCGGGTGGTGCGCGGCGCGTTGGATAAATCCGGTGCGAATGTTACCGACATCGCCGCCATCGGTATCACCAACCAGCGCGAAACCACCGTCGTCTGGGAGCGCAAGACCGGGCGACCGGTCTGCAACGCGATTGTATGGCAGGATACGCGCACGGATGAAATCTGCAACAAATTGGCAATGGTTGGAGGGCAGAACCGCTTCCGGGCCAAGACCGGTTTGCCACTTGCGACATATTTCTCCGGGCCGAAAATCAAATGGATCTTGGATAACGTCCCAGGGACATTCCAACGGGCCGAAAAAGGCGAACTGCTTTTCGGTAACATGGATACCTGGATAATTTGGAATATGACCGGCGCGCACGTCACGGATGTGACCAATGCATCTCGTACGCTCTTGATGGACCTGAACACGCTGGATTGGGACGAAGAGATCATACGCATCCTCGGCATTCCTCGTTCAATGCTGCCCGAAATCCGCTCTTCATCAGAAGTTTATGGTAATGCCAAGGGCGGACTCGCTGGCGTCCCGCTGGCAGGCGACCTGGGCGACCAGCAGGCTGCGCTCTTTGGCCAGACATGCTTCAACCCCGGCGACGCCAAGAACACCTATGGCACGGGATGTTTTATGCTTTTGAACACAGGTGAGAAACCCATCCTTTCCAAGAACGGACTTCTGACCACCCTTGGTTATAAGATCGGCAGCCAGCCAGCCGTCTATGCCCTGGAAGGCTCGATCGCCATCGCCGGGGCGCTCGTCCAGTGGCTGCGCGACAACCTGGGGATGATCGAAAAATCATCCGATGTGGAACTCCTCGCTCGGTCTGTGAATGATGCTGGTGGGATTTACTTCGTTCCGGCCTTCTCCGGCCTTTTCGCCCCCTATTGGCGGTCAGACGCGCGCGGTGCCATTGTCGGCATGACTCGTTACGTTAATAAAGGACACATCGCGCGCGCCGTTCTGGAAGCCACCGCTTACCAGACGCGTGAAGTTCTGGACGCCATGGAGAAGGATTCTGGCGTCAAACTGTCCTCTCTAAAAGTGGATGGTGGGATGGTCTTTAACGAACTGCTGATGCAGTTCCAGGCCGATCTTCTCGATGTGCCCGTCATCCGCCCTAAAATGGCCGAGACGACCGCACTGGGTGCAGCTTATGCAGCTGGGCTGGCAGTCGGGTTCTGGAAGGATCACGACGAACTTCGTAAAAACTGGGGCATGGACAAGGTATGGAAACCCTCCATGCCTGTTGAGAAACGAAAAACACTATATGCTGGTTGGAAGAAGGCGGTTGAGCGCACCTTTGATTGGATAGAATAATTTTCGACAGGAGCATAGAATCGCTGCACTCTTATTCCGGAAAGAAACCATGAACCGAGAAGAAATTATAACCTCCCTCAGGTCCCACTCCCCCGCCGTGCTAATCGTCGGCGGCGGAATCAACGGTGTCGGCACATTCCGCGACCTGGCCCTCCAGGGTGTGGACACCCTGCTCATCGACAGGTCCGATTTCTGCTCCGGCGCTTCAGCGGCTTCCTCACGCATGGCACACGGTGGCATTCGTTATCTCGAGAATGGAGAGTTCCGCCTGGTGCGGGAAGCCGTGCAGGAACGCAACCGCATGCTCCAAAACGCCCCCAGCCTGGTCAAACCGCTGCCCACCACCATCCCCATCTTCAAAACCTTCTCCGGCCTGATGAACGCTCCGCTCAAGTTCCTCGGCTGGCTGGAAAAGCCTTCCGAGCGCGGCGGGTTGATCATCAAAGTCGGGCTGATCTTCTATGACGCCTTCACTGGCAAAACCCGCCTTGTGCCGCGTCACGTCTTCGACAGTCGCCCAAATGCATTAATAAAATTCCCGTGCCTGAATCCCAGCATCCGTTACGCTGCCACCTACTATGATGGCAGCATCCTTTCCCCCGAACGCCTGACCCTCGAACTCCTGATCGATGCAGAAAACGAAGGCGACCACGCCCGCTCGCTGAACTACTTCTCGCTGGTCAGGGTGGACAACGACAAAGTCGCTCTCAAGGACGAAGTGACGAGTCAGACCTTTGACATCTCCCCGCGCCTGATCGTAAACGCCACCGGTCCCTGGATTGACAGAACCAACCGATCCCTGGGCCTGCAGACGCATTACGTCGGCCCAACCAAAGGCTCGCACCTGGTAGTCGATAACCCCGAACTACGCCTAGCCATTGGCGAACAGGAGTTCTTCTTCGAGAATAAAGATGGGCGCATCGTACTCATCTTCCCATTGTTCGACAAAGTGATGATCGGCTCGTCCGACTTGCCGATTAAAGACCCTGACTCTGCCCGCTGTACTGAAGACGAAGTGGACTATTTCATTGAGATGGTGGGGCGCGTCTTCCCCGGCATAAAAGTCAGCCGCGCGCAGATCGTCTTCCGCTTCTCCGGCGTCCGCCCGTTGGCGTATACCAAAGCCAAAAATGCCGGGCAGATCACGCGCGACCACCACATCCAGGAAGATAAACTTGGGAAAATCCCAGTTTTCTCGCTGGTGGGCGGTAAATGGACCTCGTTCCGCGCTTTCTCTGAACAAGTGACAGACCGCAGCCTGGTTTTCCTCGACCTGCCGCGTAAAGCCGATACGAAGACCCTCCGCATCGGCGCGGGGAAAAATGCCAGCCCGATTAAAACCGATCCTCATTACACGCACATAGAAATCGCGGCCATGGCGACCCGTGAGAAGATTGTCCATCTTGATGACCTGCTCCTGCGGCGCACCTTGCTGGGTTACCTGGGTCAACTCACCCATCCTCTGGTCAAGGACCTGGCCGACGCGCTCGGCGACGCCCTGGGTTGGAGCAGAACGGAAAATAATACCGAGGTCAAGCGATCAATCAACATTCTGGCTGACAGGCATGGAGTCCAATTATGAACCCGCAAGGTCGTCCGCCAACCGCCCCTGCGTTTTTTTTGATGGTAAAATGTCATCCCTATGGCTTACTCCTCGCTCTACCACATCACCTTCCTGCGTCATGGCGAGTCAGTCGGTAACCTGGAAAACCGTTTCCAGGGACATGCCGACTTTCCCTTGACCGAGACAGGCCGTGCTCAGGCGAGCGCCCTGGCAGAACGATGGCAGACAGAGGGTCGCACCTTTGACCAAGTCTTTTCCAGCCCCCTTGCCCGGGCTCGCGAGACAGCAGAAATCGTTTGTGCGGCGCTGAATGTGCCGCTTGAATTCGACCCGGAATGGATGGAGATAAATAATGGACTCTTGGCGGGACTCAGACATGAGGAAGCCAATCTAGCCATCCCGCGCCCGCAGTTCATGACCCCTTACACACGTTTCGGGCGGACCGGCGAGAGCCGCTGGGAAGTGTATTTGCGTGCCGGGCAGAATATTCAGAAACTGCTGGATAATCCCATCGGGCATACACTGGTGGTGGCGCACGGCGGCATTCTGAATATGACCATGTACGCCATCCTGGGCATTCCCATCCAGGCCGATTTCAGCGGACCGCGTTTTATGTTCCACAACACAACCTTCGCAACCTTCACTTACGAACCAGAACATCACAACTGGCGCCTGTTACATTTCGACGACCGGCTGCACTGGAAGGAAGATCAACTATGAACGTTCTGACATTCGGTGCGGGTGCCATCGGGACGTATGTCGGCGGGTCGCTGGCCATATCCGGCAACCGAGTTGTATTCTTGGAACAGCCAAAAGCCGTGCAGGAACTGACCAAACGCGGGCTTGTCCTGGATTTGACAATAGACCGTGGACGATGGATTCGAGATGACCCGTCGTCGGCAGTCTATCGCCCATCATCGGTTGAATTCGTTTCCAGCCTGGATGAAGCTTTGAAAAGAGGCCCGTTCGACATTGCCATCTACGCCCTGAAATCCTTCGACACCGCCACCGCACTGGATGAGATGAGACCCCATGCAGAGAGACTCCCGCCCATCTTATGTCTTTCCAACGGTGTGGACAACGAACCAGCCCTCGCCTCCGTCATGGGTGCGGAAAAGGTCATCGCCGGGACGATCACTTCCTCGGTCGGACGCCGCGCTGTGGGTGACATTGTTCTCGAACGCCTGCGCGGGGTAGGCGTGGCGGACCAGCATCCGCTCTCATTATTCGTGGCAGCGGAATTCAACGCGTCCGGGTTGAATGCCCATCTCTACCTGCGCGCCACCGACATGAAGTGGTCCAAGATGCTGACCAACCTGCCAGCCAATGCCACGGCTGCCATCCTGAACATGACCGCCGCCGAAGTATTCTCCCACCCCGGCCTGTTCCGGCTGGAGATGCGCATGCTCCGAGAAGCCATGGCTGTGATGAGAGCCAATCGCATCCGCGTGGTGGATCTCCCGCGCGTCCCAGACCGGGCATTGGCTCTGGGAACGTACCTGCCGGAGTTCATCATCCGTCCCTTGATGCTGAAAGCCGTCGGCGGCGGGCGCGGTCGCAAGATGCCGTCCTTCCACATTGACCTGCATTCGAGCCGGGGCAAGTCTGAAGTGGATTGGCTGAATGGGGCGGTCGTCCGGTACGGGAAGAAAGCGGGGGTCCAGACGCCGGTTAACAAACTGTTGACAGAGACTCTCATGGCGCTGACCAACGGCGAACTTCCCCTGAATACTTATTCCCGTCAACCGGAGAAATTACTTTCTCTCGTTTCGATGCCCTCCTCTGGAACGTTCGAAGGACGCTAGAGCGTCCAGGTTGGTGTCACGCCGTCAAGTTTCGAAACCAGGAAGCCTACCGGTAACTCCTCGCCCGCGTTTATTTACCCTTCTTATTTCTCATTGCCCTTCATCGTTAACCTCCTATGATCAATAAAATCCAACCCGTCACCCCACGCGATACTGTCGAAGTCCACCTGCCGGATGGCCGCGTCCTTTCCGGGCCGCGTGGCGCAACCGCCGGGGAATTTTTACTGGCAGACCCTGGGTCCGGCTCAGCCCCGCTGGTGGCAGCCATCGTCAACGGCGATTTGCGCGAGCTGACCTTGCCTATAGAAATGGATGCCAGTCTCGCCCCCGTCAGCATGGCCGACGCCGACGGAGCACGCATCTACCGCCGCTCGTTGACCTTCCTGCTGGAAACTGCTTTCGATGCCTTCTTTCCGGATGCCATCCTTATTATTGACCATTCCATTTCTTCCGGCGGCTACTATTGCCACGTTAACGGAAACCCGGTACTCGACCTGGTCGAACTCCAGCGACTGGAAGTGGAAATGAGGCGGCTGGTGGATGCCAACTTGCCTTTCCTGCGCCGCCAAATCCCGGTGACGGAGGCTATCACCTATTTTGAGAAAGAGAACTATTCCGATAAAGTCAGCCTGCTGCGGCACCGGCGAAAGCCTTATGTCACACTTTACAGTATCGGCGAGCACATGGACTACCACTACGGCTACATGGTACCTTCCACTGGTTTCCTGAAGTGGTTCACCCTGAACCCGGCCAATAGCGGCTTCACTCTGCGCTACCCGCGCCGGCGTGCCCCCACCATAATCGCGCCCATCGAAGACTTTCCCAAACTGATGGCCACCTTCCACCAGTACGGACAATGGCTGGAACGATTGGGTATTGACAACGTGGGAGCCTTGAACGACGCCATCCAAGGCGGGCGCAGCCGCGAGATCATCCTCGTTTCGGAAGCCCTGCACGAACAACACATCACCGATATCGCCCGTCAGATCGCCCACCGCCGCAGGGAAACGCGCATAGTGCTCATCTCCGGGCCCTCATCTTCTGGCAAGACCACCTTTTCGCGGCGGCTGGTCGTCCAGCTGCTAGCGCTGGGTCTCTCACCCTTTGCCCTCGAACTCGATAGTTATTTTGTTGACCGAGATAAAACGCCGCTCGATGAAAAGGGCCAGTTTAACTTTGAGGCCATTGAAGCCCTCGATCTCAAACAGCTTGGCGATCACCTGACCCGTCTCATTGCTGGGGAAGCTGTGATCCTGCCGCGCTACGACTTCAAGGCGGGCCGACAGACGACCGGCGATTCGGTACAGCTGACCCCCGAACAGATCATCATCCTGGAGGGCATTCACGGGTTGGATCCGCGCCTGCTTCCCGGATCTTTGGCTGGCCGGGCCTTCCGCATCTATGGCGCGGCGCTGACACAGCTCAACCTCGACCGCCACAACCGCGTCTCCACCGCCGACACACGACTCATCCGGCGCATCGTTCGGGATGCACGCGAGCGCGGTTACACCGCCCAACAGACGATTTCCCGCTGGGAATCGGTGCGGCGCGGAGAGGAACTGTACATCTTCCCTTACCAGGAAAATTCCGATGTAATGTTCAACTCGGCCCTGGTATATGAAATGTCAGCCCTCCAACCTCTGGCTGAGCCTCTCCTGCGCCAGGTGCCGCGTGGCACACCCGAATTCATTGAGGCCAAACGCTTGCTGGCTTTCCTCGAGTGGTTCTTGCCCGTGGATACGGATCTCGTACCGGATAATTCGATATTGCGCGAGTTTATTGGGGGTTCGAGCTTGAAGGATTTCAAGATCTGGAAAGCATGATTCAATTTTCGTTGGGGCGACCATTCACCGCTATCGAAGACACCTTTGAAGACCGTGACGGGTCGCTCTTATACGAGGCGATATGAATTTCATCGAAGTCTTTCTCATCGCCCTCAGCATGGCCATGGACGCCTTCGCCGTCTGTCTCGGCGCCGGGACGCAAGGGCAGACCTCCGGTCCCCGGGTAACCTTCCGGTTGGCTTTCCACTTCGGGTTGTTCCAGTTCCTGATGCCGGTGCTTGGTTGGTTTGCCGGCACGACAATTGAGCGCAATATTGCCACCTATGACCATTGGATCGCATTCGGATTGCTGGCCTTCGTGGGTGGGCGCTTGTTATGGTCCGGTTTCCATCCAGAGGAAGTAGAGAAGAAAAGCGACCCATCCCGCAGCTGGACGCTGGTACTCCTCTCGATTGCAGTCAGTATCGACGCACTGGCGGTCGGTCTCAGCCTGGGATTGATCGGCGTGACTATCTGGTACCCGGCCATCGTCATCGGAATGGTAACGAGCCTAATGTCGTGGATCGGGTTACGGATTGGCAACCGGCTGGGAATAAAGTTTGGAAAAACGATGGAAATTGTGGGAGGCGTGGTGCTGATTCTGATTGGGGTGAGGGTTTTGCTGGCGCACTTGCTGGTATAGGAATAGCACCAATTTTGGTAGATTCAGGGCATATTTTTTGCTATCCCTTTGCACAGGGAGGCCTCGTCGCGAAGCTTGAGGTTAGTATATGGAAGAGATGACCATCCTGGAACAGCAAGAGAAGATGACCTCAGGCGAATTGACCGCCTACAGCCTGGTTGTATCCTTTCTCGAGCGAATCGAAAAGCTTAACCTGCAAGGACCAGCCATTAATGCAGTTATTGAACTCAATCCTGATGCACTTGCCATTGCCGGGGCTCTCGACCAGGAACGCAATGATGGCAGGAGGCGCGGGCCGTTGCACGGAATTCCAATCCTGATCAAAGACAATATTGACACCAACGATCACATGCAAACTACTTCGGGTTCGCTGGCATTGGAAGGCTCCATTGCGCGGGTCGACGCGTCCATCGTGAAACGCCTCCGCACGGCGGGAGCAGTGATCCTTGGCAAGACAAACTTGAGTGAGTGGGCAAATTTTCGAGGCAAGCCTTCAGTAAGTGGCTGGTCCAGCCGGGGCGGGCTCACCCGAAATCCTTATGCGCTTGATCGTTCCGCCTGCGGTTCGTCCTCGGGCTCGGCCGTGGCCGTGGCAGCAAACCTGTGCGCTGCGGCGATTGGCACGGAAACGGATGGGTCGATCATCTGTCCCTCACAGACCAATGGCATCGTTGGGATCAAACCCACCCTGGGGCTTGTCAGTCGAAGTGGAATTATCCCAGTTGCGCACAGCCAGGACACTGCAGGGCCGATGGCGCGAACCGTCTCGGATGCATCGATCTTACTCGGAGCGCTGACAGGCATCGACGAACGCGATCCCATCACCCGGTCAAGTAATAAACGCGCCCTGAAGGATTACACTCCATTCCTCGATCAGAATGGCTTGCAGGGTGCGCGGATCGGCGTGGCGCGCCTCATGGCCGGGACGGACCCACGCATTCTTAAGATCTTCGAATACTGCATTGATATTATGAAACAACTGGGAGCCGTCGTCATTGACCCGGTCGTAGTGCCGAACTTCAATAAGTTTGACAAGACTGAGTTGGCAGTGCTGCATTTTGAGTTCAAGGCGGATTTGAACAAGTATCTCGCCTCGCTAAGACCAAAGGTCCGAATGCGGACGCTGGAGGATGTGATCAAGTTCAATCAAGAAGCCCGGGTGCGCGTGATGCCTTACTTCGGACAGGAGCATATGACCATCGCACAAAAGATGGGACCGCTGACCAGCAAGACGTATCGGGAGGCTCTGTCGAAGAACCGCCGCCTGACACGCCAGGAAGGCATTGACATTCCGTTTAGGAAACATCGCCTGGATGCGATTGTCGTTCCTACGGGCGGGCCGGCCTGGATGATTGACCTGGTGAACGGCGATTCTGACAATTGGGACATGGTAAGCACATCTCCGGCCGCGGTTGCCGGGTATCCGCATATCACCGTGCCCGCCGGTTATATATTTGGATTGCCTGTGGGTATTTCATTCTTTTCGAAAGCATGGCAGGAACCGACGATCATAAAATTGGCTTACGCCTTCGAACAGGCAACGAACGTCCGTAAGCCACCGCAGTTCCTGGCGCATGCCGCTCTGGATGGGCGGGACCCAGGCTAGTATAATGATAATCAGTAGACGGGCAGTCAATTAGTACTGGGTTAAAATAACCGGTCTATCCCTTAAATATGGCGGTAGACCCCCAATTATCCCCCATATATGGTGGATAATTATTGAAAAAGTGTCCATAAAGAACATGTGTTCTAATTATAACTGCTGTCAAACTGCTGTCAATTAGAACATCACAGGAAGGTAAGCTCGCATTAGCACTAGTGGTCGACGGCGAAGGTTCTACCCTTCGGGGACGATGTCAAGACCTTTGCCACCGGCCTTTATCGATTGAGGGACAGGGAATAGAAAGTCCATTTCTTGGCGACAACAAGATTTTGGGTCAAGTTATATATTGAGATCCTGGACGATCCGAAGATGGGTCGTCTGACGAACCATTTGTGGAGGCGTGCCGTAGAGCTTTTCCTGCTTGCGGGCAGGGAAGGGAACGACGGTGCACTACCGCCCGTAGAAGAGATGGCCTGGATACTGTTCTGTGTCAGAGCATTTGAGACAGAACAGGGGTGAAAACTAAGGTGTATTTTCTTGGCCAGGATGATATAGAATTCAGAGGAAGGAGCAAGACATGGCTGAGAAAAAGAAGAACGTGGAAGCGACGGTGCGGGATATCCGCCGGGCGACACGCGAAGTATAGCGCAGAGAAGGTACGGATCGTGCTGGAAGGATTGCGGGGCGAGAGCACGATCGCTGAATTGTGCCGAAAAGAAGGGATCCATTCCAATCTGTACTACAAATGGAGCAAAGAATTTCTGGAGGCGGGCAAACAGCGTCTGGTGGGAGATACCCAGCGTCAGGCAGACAGCCAGGAAGTCGTGGAGATGCGAAACGAGGTTGAGCAGCTGAAGCTGGTGGTGGCAGAGCTGATGCTGAAGAATAGGGTACTAAAAAAAAGCTTGCTGGGGCAGGCAACGCCGTGGGACGAATGACACTTGCACCTGCATGCACACCTGCCCTGGCGGGCGGTGCCAGGGAGTGCAGGTGTGAGGCGCAGCCAGGAAGAGAAGCGGGAGATCATCCACCTGGTGGAACACTCTGAGCTACCGATGAAACGCACTTTGGATGAGTTGAAGGTACCCAGGAGCAGTTTCTATCGTTGGTACCAGAAGTTCCAGGAGGAAGGGGAAGAAGGGCTGATCGACCGGCGCCCGAATCCTAGCCAGTTCTGGAACCACATTCCCCAGGCAGTACGGGAGCAGGTGGTGAAACTGGCACTGGAGCATCCAGACCGGTCTTCACGGCAGATCGCCTGGCATTTCACCGATGAACAGGGCTAATTCATCTCAGAATCGAGCGTGTATCGCATTCTGAAGAGCTTTCCCGAAGGACATCGGGACGATGTGATCTGGTGGAAAGTCCGGCATTTCGGATGATTACCGCCAAGGAAAAGTTTCAGAACCCCACCAAGCGGGTGAACGAACTCTGGCAGACGGACTTCACTTACTTCAAGATCATGAACTGGGGCTGGTACTACCTTTCCACAATTCTGGACGATTTCTCGCGCTGCATCTTGGCTTGAAAGCTGACATCTACCATGAATGCTATGGATGTGCAGGATACCCTGGAGATCCCTTGGAGAAAGACCGGGTTGGACCATGTGAATGTGTTCCTGCGTCCATGGTTGCTCTCTGACAACGGATCGTGCTATCTATCCCATGATCTGGAGAACTACCTGCAGCGCAAACATATCGAACATACCCACTGTGCGCCTTACCACCCGATGACCCAGGGCAAGATCGAGCGCTATCATCGTTCGATGAAGAATGTGGTGAAACTGCAGAACTACTATTCCCCGGAAGAACTGGAGCGAGAGCTCACTCACTTCGTGGACAACTACAACAACCAGCGCTATCACGAATCGCTGGACAATCTCACGCCGATGGATGTGTACACTGGCAGATCAAAGGAGGTGCTGACAAAACGAGCAGAGATCAAGAAGCAGACTTTATAAGCAAGACGCCTGCAGAATTTGCAAGCGCAAGCAATGTAAGTATAATAAGCTTGGCCCGGGAAAGTGTCTCTTAGCGGAAGCCGGGTTTTGTCTCAAATGTTCTGAGGACGTACAGCCCTTTCTCTATATACACTTCCTGAGATTCACACGTCTACCGGATCAGTTCTCGTAACCGCTTGCCTATCTCACCACGCAATACTGCTTTCCGGTATTTTGTGATCCATACAATTTGGTACTTGATATCAAATACCCTATGGGAACCTTTACGATATTCTGTCATACCCATATTTTATATGATGATCACCATTGTGGTGTTAAAACGGCCTGCCTAAAGGCAGGGATTTTAGACCCTATTTACAGACAATAAATGAAATTCTCAAATTTCGATATTAATGATTAACTTTCACGCATACTATTGAGACCCTTTTGCAGAGTGTTCTTCATTGGCGCTGCCTTTTAGATCGCATCAAAATGCCTCTGTACGGTTTTCTGTACTGTTTTTGGAGTTTAGGACAGATGACACATTCATGTTCGACAAGGCTACTTATGTAGCCTTGTCGAAATAGAGTCTAGATCATATTCCGATGATCCTTTCCACGAAAAGGAGAATAAATAATGCGAGGCCAAGAAACCAACAATGGCGAAGAGAATAATCCCCACATAATAAAGCAAACTTGGGCAATCTTTCTCGTCAGCGTACTAGGCCTTTTCCTCGAGATGTTATTCATTCGCTGGATTGGCACCGAAGTACGTATTTTTGCGTATTTGCAGAACACTATTTTGGTGGCTTGTTTCCTTGGGCTTGGTCTGGGTTGTTTTACTAGCCGGAAGAAAATCGACCCGCGGCAGATTCTAATTCCATTGTTGCTGCTCCTGATTGTATTTGCCATTCCGTTGAGCAGGAGGTATTTTGCGATCATCAGCAACCTGTTGAGTATGCTGGATGATTTTGTCATTTGGGGAAACGCAACATCCTCCAACCTTTTAGAGACCATATTGTATGTATTCCTGGGGTTGGTGTTGACTTATTTTTTACTGATCCTGATTGTTGATGTTTTCGTTCCTATTGGTCGGCTGCTCGGCCGCTTGATGGATGACCATCCTGATACAGTCTGGGCTTATTCAGTTAATGTGATTGGTAGCTTGGTCGGTACCGGGCTGTTCACTGCTCTGAGCATCTTGTACCAACCCCCTTTCACATGGTTCTTGTTGGCAGGTATTCTGTTGTTGATCTTCATCATCTGGACTCGCCGCGGATGGCGGTTGAACCTAGTTTTGCTGTTCGCTGCGGTTGCCCTCTCATGGCTGGTTAGCCTTGAGTTGGGGTCTCTGCGGGTTACATGGTCGCCATATCAAAAACTGGTGGTCAATAATGCCATTCTACCCGATGGAAAGACCGAAGGGTACAATATTTCTGTAAATAACACTGGCTATCAATCCATGATTGATTTAAGCGATGCTCATATTGCCTCAGACCCAGCGCAGTATGCCCCAGCCTTGCAAGGCCTCAGCCAGTATGATATTCCCTTGCTTTTACACCCTGATCCCAAGACATACTTGATTGTCGGCGCGGGGGCTGGCAATGATGCTGCTGGAGGCCTCCGTCAAGGGGTCGCGGATATAACAGCCGTGGAAATCGATCCGGCGATCATCAGCATTGGCCGTGCCTTTCACCCTGAAAACCCATACTCTTCGCCAGCTGTCCACATTGTCGTTAATGACGCTCGCTCCTTCTTCGCTACCACCCAAAAGAAATTCGATGTCATCGCGTTTGGTCTGCTGGATTCTCATACTACCACTGCGATGACCAATGCTCGCCTTGATCATTATGTCTATACGCGCGAAAGTATAACCCAGGCGAAATCTTTGCTAGCCCCAGGTGGTATCATGCTTCTCACCTTCGAACCTCAAAGAACATTTATTGCTGACCGCATGGCGAGTGTGCTTAAAGAAGTTTTTGGTGAAGACCCGCTCGTATTCCGCATTCCGAACACATCTTATGGCTGGGGTGGGGTTATGTTTGTCACCGGCGATCTCGTCTCTGCAAGGAATCAGATCTCGCATAATAAGCCCTTGAATCAGTTTATTACCAATAGTCTCCTAACCTATCCGGTCGTTTTGCCCAATACCACCAAGATCGCCACAGATGACTGGCCTTATATTTATCTGCAATCCCCCCGGATCCCAGAGCTTTTCTATCTATTGATCGGATTAATGCTACTGATTTTCGCCCGGAGTTATAAGAAATGGCAGGCGTCAGGCCTTTTTCACGAATGGAACCGTTCTAACTGGCACTTCTTTTTCCTCGGGGCGGCATTCCTGCTATTGGAGGTCCAGAATATCAGCAAGGCCTCCGTGGTCCTGGGTAACACCTGGCAGGTTAATTCCGTAATTGTTTCAGGCGTACTCTTGATGGCGCTGCTCGCAAACTGGCTAGCTCGCAAGTTCCCTCGGATACCGATAGGCCTGCTATACGCTTTTCTCATCGCGACCTGCCTGGCCTTATATTCTATAGACCTTGCCCGTTTCGCCTTCCTCCCTTACGCCACCAAAGCCATCATGATAGGCTGTCTGACAAGCCTGCCGATGCTCTTTAGTGGGATCGTCTTTATTCGCTCGTTCAACCTCGTAAAGGTGAAAAACACTGCATTGGGAGCTAATCTCGGCGGAGCTTTGGTAGGCGCTCTCCTTCAATCAATCACCTTTATAACTGGGATTCGAGCTTTGCTCTTAATCGTGGCCGGCCTCTACATTCTATCGTTGCTTTCTTTACCTAACCTGCTCAAACAAAAACGTACAACATCACAAAATGCAAAATAACAGGAGGGAACATTGGCTGTGTTTTCTGTAGGCTTTCCCCAGCTTAGCATTATATAGAAGATCTGATAATTGCTAAACTCCAGGTTCACAATTACTGTCCAATCAAATTGGAAATTGTATCGAACTGGATTTGTGCCTGAATACGCTTGGTTGTCTTTTCGACTCCAACCTGGTATTCTTCTTTAAAAAGCTCGTATCCAATTAAATAATATCTCAAAATACCCCTTTGAGTAATAAAGGGGTATTTTGTAATATCTAAACCCATTCAGCCGTCAATACTTTGCTACCGTACCAAAAGGTGCCCCCGAAGGGTGGAGCGTGGGGAGGTCGGTCGATTCCACACAATGTCCGATCCGCCCAGACCAGGCCGCAATTAAGGGCTGGTGACCAGAGCATGCCAAGTTTTCGGGCCGACGATGCCATCCGAAGCCAGGCCGTGCGCCGTCTGGAAGTCAAGCACCGCCGTACGGGTGGCAGGGCCGAAGATCCCGTCAACAGCCAGGCCGTAGCCATAGATGTTGGTCAGCAGGTATTGCACTGCCCGAACATCCTCTCCATGGCTGCCGTTCGCCACCTCATGCCCGGTTATCAATGCCTGCCAAGTGTTCGGGCCGACGATGCCATCCGAAGCCAGTCCGTGCGCCGTCTGGAAGTCAAGCACCGCCGTACGGGTGACAGGGCCAAAGATTCCGTCCGCGGTCAGTGAGTAGCTTTCCGCCCGGAGCAGATACTGGATCGCAAACACGACCGGACCTGTATCCCCGATGCGGTACAGGTCCCATTCAGCCTTGGGAACGACGATCTCGACGAAGAGCAGCGCACCGAACTGGCTCCCCCCGAGACGGCGCATCTGCCAGTAAGACTTGTAGTTGCCGGCCGAACCGGGGGAAGTGAAGTTCACCGAGATTTCCGTGCTGGCGCCCGCAGCCACCGATGGCAATTCCACAGAGCCAGGGCCGTTCAAGGTATCCCCGGAGACGAAGACAAGCTGGCTGCCGGATTCCCAAGCGCAGGAGCCGGTGTTCTGGACCTTCCAGGTCTTGGTGAAGGCGGTATTGGGAGGAAACTCCGCCCCGTCCTCCACCGTGATGTCCTCTTGCAGGAAGGAGTCGAAGATGCATTCGGTCGTAACCGTGGGGCCGATGGTTAACGTCGGGGTGGGGATGCTCGGAGTATCGCTGGCTGAGGCAGGCAAGGCTGGCTCCTGAGTTGGGGCGCTCGTAACGTTGCAGGCCAGGACAACCAGGATCAGGGCTGCTGCGGCAACCGCCATCAAGGGTTTTTTCACCGGTTTCATGATCTTCTCCTTGGAATGGGATAATGAGATATATTACTATCGCTTGAATTCCACGTCAACATAAAATTACCTTCATTTACGTCCAACTGGTGAAGAATTTTTGGGAAACTTCCTGTATTATATCATTTTCGTCACCACCTTGGCGTTGTACGTCCTCAGAACATTTGATACAAAAACTATCGTTTACTAAGAGACACTTTCCCGACCAGAGGTTAGAAATCTTCCACTGCCAGCACCTGTAAATTCTGCAGGCGGCGTAGCCGTCTCAGAAAGCGCCCCTAGCTTCTCATTCTTCGACGCCTCATGGCGTCGAAACAGCCGACACCTGCACCCCCGGCACCGCCCGCCAGGGCAGGTGTGCACCAAACGCACGATTTGCCAAGCAAATCGGGTGCAAGTGTGGCGACCTGTAGCCGCCTCTCCTAGTGGCATGCGATACCAGAATGACCTTCATCAGGAGGAATGTGCTTTGGCGACCTGCATCGACGACTCATGTCGTCGACATGACTGATGGCGATTTGTCCCCCTGCGCTTCGCTTCGGGTATGCTTCGCGAAAGCCACCTCAGCCAACGACACCGAAACACAGGGAAGCCAGGGGCAGAGGTATTATAGTAGGAATGGGAGGAGCACGTTTCAATCCACGCCTCCGGGGGGGGACAACCCCAAAGTGATAGTTATAATTGGCATCTAAATTTTCAATCCCCGCCGCCAGAAATTCCTTGCTCCATTTGTAGTACAGGTTGGAATGGATCCCTTCTTTTCGGCACAACTCAGCGATCGTGCTCTCGCCCCGCAATCCTTCCTGCACGATCCGTACCTTCTCTTCTGCGCTATACTTCTTGCTTGTCGCCCGGCGGACACTTGCACCTGCTGCACACTTGCCCAGGCATGCCAGTGCCGGGGAGTGCAGGTGTGCTCCGCACCGTCGCTTCCACGTTCTTCTTTTTCTCAGCTATGTCTTGCTCCTTCCTCTGAATTCTATATCATCCTGGCCGAGAAAGTACACCTTAGTTTTCACCCCAATTCTGTCTCACATGCTCTGACACGAAACAGGGCGATGCCATTAGCATCTAATACTTGAAAATCGGAAGATCCAAAGGATCGTACCGAACCTGGACCAAGGTTTTTCACTTGTATATAGACAACCACATACCCTTTCAATCCATATTATTCAGATGTGAAGACATCCCAAACAATAATTAAAAATATGTCGGCTTACCGTTGAAAATAATACAGCAAGCCGGGCATTGATATTTTAGACTCTATAGAATAAAATATAGGTCCATGATAAAAAAAGAGAGGAGGTGCCAGGGTTAAGAAATCATTCGAGATCCACGCTTGCGATTTATTTCATTCCTAATCTTTAGTCAAAGGACGGAGAAATGAAACCCAATAATGTGTTCCATGGTTCTTTTGTATTGCTGATCGTAACAAGCCTGGTGCTTGCCGCTTGTGGAGGGGGAGGTGGCTCCGCTACCGGCCCGATGAAATCCGTTGGAGCAGGAGAAGGCGCAGTAGATATCATTTCCTAGGCAGGATATATTGAGCGCGGAGAGACTGACCCGGCTTATGACTGGGTAACTCAATTTGAAGCTGAGACTGGCTGCATGGTGACAAACAAGGTTGCAGCCACATCGGATGAGATGGTCTCTCTAATGAACCAGGGCGGATTTGACCTTTTGACAGCATCCGGTGATGCGAGCCTGCGCCTGATCGCTGGAAGGACGGTGCAGGAGATCAATACGGACCTGATCCCCTCCTGGAGCACTATTGACTCTTTCCTGCAGGATGCACCCTGGTTTACTGTTGATGGAAAACATTACGGTGTGCCATACCAGTGGGGTCCCAATATGTTGATGTATAACACCGAGGTATTCACGGATGCACCCACTTCTTGGAACGTAGTATTTGAAGAGCAAATCCTGCCGGATGGAAAATCCAACCAAGGCCGGGTGGAGGCGTATGGCGGCGCGATCTATATTGCGGATGCGGCATTGTATTTGAAATACCACAATCCGGAATTGGGTATCACTGATCCATATGAGCTCAAGCAAGCCCAATATGATGCTGCGATTGCTTTACTGACCCAGCAACGCCAACTTGTAGCCCGATATTGGACGGATGCCTATGTTGAGATGGATGATTTCACCAATGAAGGTATCGTGGCAGCTACTGCCTGGCCTTTCCAAGTGAACCTTTTGCAATTTGAAGGCAAGCCAATCGCCAGTGTTTATCCACTGGAAGGCTCTACAGGTTGGGCGGATACCACCATGATGCATGTGAATGCCCGGCATCCGAACTGCGCTTATCTCTGGTTGGAACATTCCCTTGATGTTAAGTTACAAGGTGACCTGGCTGCCTGGTTTGGTTCCCTGCCAGTGTCCAAAGCTGCCTGTACCGGAAATGAACTCTTCACAGACGCTGGATGTGATATCAACGGGTACTCCCATTTTAATGAGATCAATTTCTGGAAAACCCCGACCGCCAATTGCGGCGATGGAAGCACAGATTGTATCCCCTATGACAAGTGGGTTTCCGATTACATTGCTGTGATGGGCGGGCAGTAAAATCATTCACCAACCGCATTGGAGTCAATTTCAATGCGGTTGGAATTTCATCAAATATGATCGGCACATTATTGCAATTGAATTTGTGCACCAGGTGTGGAATGCAGAATGGAGATACCTGCATTCCACACCCAATTCATCAATACTACCAGGATCCAGAGATGTGTGAATATTGAACCCTATGAGCGAAAAAGATGCAATAATTTTTAAAGACGTCTGTCGTTTTTTTGGTGATGTAAAGGCAGTGGATAAAGTTAGCATGGAAGTGAAAGACGGTGAATTCTTTTCCATGCTGGGGCCATCCGGTTCAGGAAAAACCACCTGCCTGCGTCTGATCGCAGGTTTTGACCGGCCAACTTCAGGTCAAATTCAACTTTATGGTCAGGACGTTTCAAACCTCCCACCCTATGAACGGGATGTAAACACCGTATTCCAGGATTATGCCCTATTCCCGCACATGACGGTTGGGGAAAATATTGGTTACGGACCAATGGTCCGGAAAGTGCCGAAAGCCGAATGGAAGAAGAAGGCTGAGGAGATGCTCGAACTGGTTCGTCTGCCAGGATTGGCAGACCGCAAACCATCACAGCTATCGGGAGGGCAACGCCAAAGAGTGGCCCTGGCACGAGCGTTGATCAACCAACCACGAGTCTTGTTATTAGACGAACCCCTGGGGGCATTGGATCTCAAACTCCGGCAGCAAATGCAGATCGAATTAAAGGCATTGCAGAAACGAGTCGGGATCACTTTCATTTATGTTACCCACGATCAGGAAGAAGCCCTGACCATGAGCGACCGACTGGCTGTTTTTAACCAAGGGAAAATTGAACAATTAGGGTCGCCGGCAGAGATCTATGAGCACTCGGCGACACCCTTTGTGGCTGGGTTTGTGGGTATATCGAACCTGGTCAAGGGGGAAGTAGCTGAGAGGATCACTGGTTTACACCGGATGTTTTCGATCCGTCCGGAGAAAATCACCCTGGCTAAAGCGAACCAACAAGTTTCAGGTGACCAATTTAGCGTAGATGGCACTGTGCGGGATGTGATCTATCTTGGGTTGTACACCCGTTACCTGGTGGAATTGGATGATGGTGGTGATCTGGTGGTAGTGGCACAGAACCTGCAAACTACTTCCATGGATGTGTTCTCACGGCGAGACCAAAAAGTACGCCTGGTGTGGATGCGAGGGTCCATAAGTTACCTGGAAGAATGAAATGATTAAGCGTATCTCGACTTTCCTTTACCTTCGTCCTAAATTGGTATTATTGCTCCTGTTGGGGCTACCCATGCTGTGGATGCTGGTTCTTTACCTGTCTCCATTGGGAACTCTTCTTATCAACAGTCTTTATCACCTGGATGGTTTCACGGGGAAAATTGTCCGCCAGGTCAGCTTGGAGACATATGCCCAACTTTTAGAACCTGCCAATCGCGAGATCCTGATGCGAACGGTATCGATGGCCATCGTAGTGACCTTGGCGGATGCTATGCTGGCTTTTCCGCTTGGGTTTTACATGGCTCGTTTTGCCACAACCCGGATGAAGACATTTTTATACCTGGCCATCACTCTGCCATTATGGTCGAGCTACCTGGTGAGGGTCTACTCCTGGAAGTTGATCCTGGCAAGGGAAGGCATTCTGACTTGGTTTGTTACTTTGATGCATCTAAACCCGGTCCTGGATTGGGTGCTCAAGCAACCAACCATTGGTGGACCTTCTTTGTCCCTCTCACAGATTGGGATCGGGATCGTGTTCACCTATGTCTGGCTGCCATACATGATCCTACCGATCCAGACTGCACTGGAACGAGTTCCTAAATCCCTATTGGAAGCATCCGGAGATCTGGGTGCAAGGCCAGGGAAAACATTTTGGAAAATCATCCTACCGTTGTCTTTCCCAGGAGTGATCGCTGGTTCGATCTTTACTTTTTCCCTTACCATGGGGGATTTCATAGTACCGCTCTCACTTGGGAATTCGTCCTACTACATTGGACAGGCGGTACTCGCCCACCAGGGAACTTCCGGAAATATTCCACTGGCAGCTGCTTTTACGATGGGGCCCATTGTGATCATGATCATTTACCTGTTTATGGCAAAAAGATTGGGAGCATTTGATGCCCTCTAAAACCAGTCATAATAACCGTGAGAAAGCACCTATCCTGCTGGTGGTGGCTGCCATCGGAACCCTTCTATTCCTGCACATACCGCTTTTGATCATCATGGTTTATGCTTTCACCACCGACGAGGCTTCTTTTACATTTCCACTACCCGGATTGACGACCCGCTGGTTTGCCGTGGCAGCCAACCGCCCGGACCTGTGGGCGGCGATTCTACTCTCCATTAAAGTTGCGGTGATTGCCACCCTTTCGGCACTGTTGCTTGGCTCCCTGGCTGCGGCAGCAGTTCACCGCAGCAAATTCTTTGGACGGGATTCCATTTCCTTCCTGCTGGTTTTGCCACTGGCTTTACCTGGCATCGTGTCGGGTATTGCTTTGAGGTCCGCAATCGGGATGCTGACAATCCCATTTTCCTTCTGGACGATCGTCATTGGCCATGCCACATTCTGCATTGTGGTAGTCTATAACAATGTGCTAGCGCGTTTGCGGCGTACAGCGGGTTCACTGGTGGAAGCCTCCATGGACTTGGGCGCCAATTCCTGGCAAACCTTTATTCATGTAGTGTTACCGAACATTGCGACCGCCCTGTTGGCAGGGGGCATGCTGGCTTTTGCACTCTCTTTTGATGAGGTAATCGTTACAACTTTCACTGCCGGTCAGCAGATGACTCTTCCCATTTGGATCTTCAGCCAGTTGACAAGGCCACGCGACCGCCCGGTAACAAATGTGGTGGCATTCTTTGTCATCCTTATTACCATGCTGCCAATCATCCTGGCACAACGTCTGACCGCACAATCAGCGGATACGGCTGAAATAAACGAATAATAAAAAGGAACCCCTCAAAGAGGGGTACAAAAACACATACTGATAAATAAAGATTCCGAAATCCATATCGACTCGGAATCTTTTTTTAAAACACTATATTGAATGTATTACAGTTTCGGGTGTTAGTTGGACTGATTCATTTAGGGCAAATTGCTGTTGGTTTCGACTCGCTACTGTGCAACCAGAGTAATTTGTTGAAATACCAGTAACAGTTTCGTTAAAAACTTTTCACATGCCGCCATTAATAATATGAGTCGCCTATTTTTGGTGTCGGAGCTGGGTACTATCTTATAGGAGGATAGGTTAAACTCTTCAGCGCAGTTTTTGTTTCTGCTGTATACTAAATTAAGAAGTCCTTAGTGTGTTTTGAAGAAATTCGACACACAGAGGAGTCTCAAAAAATATCAAATTAATCAATGCCATATACGCCCAAAATAGAAGTAAGTATATGGGTGTAAGCTGCCAGAGGCTGTAACAAAACAAGGATGGCATCTTTCACCGCTTGCGCTGTCCGTTGATCAACTTTGCGGATGAGCGCCAGACGAGACTTGCGCTCAGTGAGAGTGACGATTGC
>Ga0315273_10001196_pt1 | contig 29184 bp, 17 predicted proteins | sample YL17G02_0_MG_FD_205753 | JGI IMG/M metagenome (GOLD analysis project Ga0315273, IMG submission 205753) | Sediment microbial communities from Yellowstone Lake, YNP, Wyoming, USA - YL17G02_0 | ecosystem: Environmental > Aquatic > Freshwater > Lake > Sediment | place: USA: Wyoming | collected... | reverse complement strand
TAGTCCCTTGTCGTCCGGGTGACCTCGCCTACCGGCCTGACCAGAGCCACGGCCCCGGCGACCGATCCATCGGTGGCCAGGACGGGGGCGGCGGCGACAACCGACAATCGTCCCAGAGGATCGCGCAGGGTCTCCGAGCCCCGCAGGCCCTTGGTGAGGGCCCGGGTGACGACCCTGGATTGGAAGGCGGCCCCGGAGAGCCGGCCCAGCCTCTCCGAGCCCGCGATGACCCGCCCATCGGGACTGATGACGGCGAAGTCGGCGGCCGTGAGTTGGCTGACCAGGCGGGCCAGAAACGTTCCCCCGAGACCGCCCGGAAGTTCGTTCTTCTGCTGAAAGAAGGCCCGCCGGTCGAGAACCTCGGACACTTCGACCGCCTGGGTCTCCAGGGTCGTCGCGGCCGACTTGAGGAGGAAGCCTCGCACCCGGCCAAGGGTGACCAGGCCGATGAGGAGGATGACGACCAGGGTCAGGATGAAGTGGCTTAAGGCCAGGCGTCCGCGGATGCCCATCAGACCGGCCCCTTGTCGCCGGCGTTCTCACGGCTGATCTTGAACTTGTAGCCAATGCCCCACACGGTCTGAACGAAGCGCGGCTCGTCGGGACGGGCTTCAATCTTCTGGCGAATTCGGCGGATGTGAACGTCCACCGTGCGGAGGTCGCCGTAGTACTGGTAGCCCCAAACCCGCTCCAGAAGCTCCTCGCGGCTGAAGACGCGGTCGGGATGGCTGGCCATAAGCCACAGAAGGTCAAACTCCTTGGCCGGGCAGTTCACCATCTGGTCCCGAACCTCAAGCTCCCGGCTCAACCGGTTGAGGCGAAAGGATCCAAAGTCCAGGATGGGAGCGAGGCGCTGGGCTTCGGCGGCGTTCGTCGCGGCGTCCGAGACAGCGCCCGCGGCGGGGCCGTCGGTTGCGACCGACCCTCTCCGCTTCAGAACAGCCCGAGCCCGGGCGACAAGTTCACGGGGCTGAAAGGGCTTGGTCACGTAGTCGTCGGCGCCGAGGGCGAAGCCGAGAAGTTTCTCCGCCTCGGCATCCCGGGCCGTGAGCATGATAATGGGCGTGTTCCCCCAGGCCCGGACCTCCCGGCAGACTTCCCAGCCGTCGCGCTCGGGCAGCATCAGGTCGAGAATGATCAGGTCGGGATGGGCCGACTTAGCTGTCTCCAGGGCCAGGCGGCCGTTGTCGGCCTCCAGGGTCTCAAAGCCGGCCTGCCTCAGGTAGAGGCAGATCAGCTCTCGGATATGGGCCTCGTCATCCACAACCAGTACCTTCTGGCTCATGACCCTCAGTTTTCATCCCCCCCACCCCGGCCTCCTGCTCGCCGGAGACAACCATCCCCTTTCCCCCTCCGCGGTCCAGGTTTGACCGGCGGTCGAATAGCTATTCCCGGGGTGGTAAAGCTTGCCGCGCGCGGGTCTTCCCAAGCGATTCGAGGTCATGGCTCTCTGCATCCTGACGGGTGGACTACTTCTTGTCGGGCGCCTGGCCTGCCTCCAACTCGTCCGGGGCGAGGACTATTCCATCCAGGCTCGGATGAATGCGACAAGAGAAGTGCGCGGGCCGACTCCGCGGGGCCGGATCCTCGACCGCGACGGCCTGATCCTGGCCGACAGCCGGGGGCCGGCTCGGCTCTACCCGTTGGGGGCGGCCGCCGCCCATGTTCTCGGCTACCTGGGGGAGGCCGGCCCGTCTGATCTCGACCGCTATCCAGGGGTCTACCGGCCGGGCGACGTCAGAGGCCGGACGGGCGTGGAGGCGGCTGGCGACTGGGTTCTGCGTGGGGCGCCGGCGACCACGGTCTACGAAGTCACCGCCGAGGGCCAGGTCACCCGTGTCCTCGGCGTGGCCCCGGCGGAGCCCGGCCAGGACGTTCGCCTCACTCTCGACGCCGGCCTGCAGACCCTGGCTTTCAACCGCCTGGGAGAGGCCATGGTCAAGGTCAGGCGCGAAACAGACGGGCGAGCCGCGGCGCCGGGCGGGGCGGTCGTGGTTCTCGACCCTCGAACAGGCGCCATCCTGGCCATGGTCAGCCGGCCTTCTTTCGACCCCGGCGTTTTTCTCGCGGCGGGGGGCGTCGACACCGCGACCCTGGTCGGAGACCCCCAGACCCCTCTTCTCAACCGGGCCGTCGCCGGTCTATACGCGCCCGGTTCCACCTTCAAGATCGTGACGGCCGTCGCGGCCCTGCAGGAAGCAGTGACTGGGCCCAATGAGACCATCGTCGATCGCGGCGCCCACTGGCTCGTCCCCAAGAAGTGCTGGAAGCCGCGCGGACACGGTAGCGTTAGACTCGAAGAGGCCCTGGCCTGGTCGTGCAACACCTACTTCTACGAGATGGGACTCAGGCTCGGCCAAAATCGCCTGGCCGCTTGGGCCCGCCGCTTCGGGCTTGGAGAACCGACGGGCTTCGACCTTCTCGAGCCGCACGACCTCTTCGGCCCCGGGCGATCGGGTCCCGCCGGCGAGGGAAGCGAACCCTCGGGGACCCTGGCCACCGAAACCTGGAAGGCTAGCCGCTTTCCCGAAGATCCAACCTTTTGGCCGGCCGAGGTCGCGGACTCGGCCATCGGCCAGGGCTTCCACGCCTACACCCCGCTCCAGATGGCCGTGGCCATGGCGGCCATCGCCAACGGAGGAACAAGGTGGCGTCCCTACGTGATCCACGCCGTCCTCGATTCCGACGGCGCCGAAGTCGCCCGAGCCCGTCCGGAGGCCTCCGGCCACATGGATCTCGCGGAGAGCACTCTCCGGGCGGTGCGGGAGGGTCTGCTGGCGGCGGCCATGAATCCGAGCCTGGACGGCCGCTACCCCGGCACGGCCGCCTGGTGCTTCGGACCCGCCTTTCGGTCCCGGTGGGGAGTGGAAGTGGCGGGCAAGACCGGCACGGCCGAGCACGATCCCGGATCGGGTCGGGCCGACGATGCGTGGTTTCTGGCCTACGCGCCCTACGACGACCCCCGCATCGTGGTCGCCGTCCTCGTGGAGGAGGGCGGAAGCGGCAGCCGCGTCGCGGCCCCGGTGGCTCGCGACATCATTGAGGCCTGGCTCAGAGAAGAGAGGGCTGGACCTTAGGTCTCGCCGACAGGGGCGTGAGGAAACCTCCCGTTGTGAATGCGCCACAAACGACCGAAGTACTCAGCTTCCGACAGCTCCCTGCCATCCGTCGCGCTGACCAACCGGATAGGAACCGTTGGGGTGGTCTGGCCCAGCGGGTCAAACAGCAGGCACGTGACGTCCTCGAACTTCTCGGCTGGATCAGTGTACTCCGCGCGGCCGGTAATGGCGCCGAACAGCCTAACCGCCCGGCGGAAGGTGGACAGCGTCCGGCCGCCCGTGTGATCCATGTCCGCCGCGAGGGGAAACCCAAACAGACCGCAGATCACCGCGTACGGGAACCTCAGGTGGAGACTCACCGCTTCCGTGCACAGGTCGCCAAACCTGTTCTTCAGGTTCTTGCCAAAGGGGGCAAAGCAGATGGTCTTAATGGATACCGCCAGGATAAGGCCATGCCGGTAGTCAGAGTAACTAACGTCGACCCTCTTGGGTCCAAGACCGCCCTGAAACTCCCGCTCGCCTCGCCCACCGGGACCTGGCCGAATGTCCTCGAAGCCCAGAACCTCAAGATCGCGGGCTACCTCGGCCGCCAAGTTCGTGGAGAGGATTTCGGAGTAGCGCTTCTTTACGTCCTGACGGGCATCATCACCCGGCAGGCTCCCGGTCCGCTCAACCGCCCGCGCAAGACTCAAGCTTCCTCCCCCTTCCCCGCTTCAGTCGTCTCTCCCGTAGCTGGCGCGTTCCGTCGGACAAGAGGTGACACTCACGCCGACTTAGACCCAAGTGCTCGATGAGGAGAAAGCGGTCCACGATGCCCCGAGCCTCATCGAGACGATCCGACCTCAGAAGCGCTTCCACGTCGTCCGCCACCTCGCCCGCCCTTGCCGGGTGACACAGGAGAACCCGCTCGGCTTCCTGCGGCTCCATCTTGAGAAGTCCTCCGCCCATGCTGTGTCCCTCTATCTCGGCGCTCAACTGGCTCAGGGAAGACTGAAAAGATAGCGCGAGCCAACGCGTTTCCGGAGCGTCCGGACTGACGCGCAACGCGTGCAGAGTGTTCGGGACGACGACGCCCGCCTCATTGGCGACAAGGCGAGGACTAGTGCCGCTCATGTAGGTGAGAATCGCGTCCGGTTGGAAGACGTGCGGCACACGATACCAGGGCTTTCTGACGCGGCACTTGTAGGTATGGGCCACTCCCCGGCTTTCGCCCCGCGCAAGGTATGTCCGTACCCCCGGAGGAAGATCAGCAAGATCTTCGGGCAGATACAGAAGCCGAGATCTCTCCCCGCGCCCCCAATCCTCGCCCCAGTCCTGACCCCGGTAGGTCAGACCACGAAGGTGGGCAGAGCGCGTCACCGCTCTCAGGGTGCACGAAGACGGAATCGAAAACTCCTCCATCAGCCGCCGGTCGAGATGGAAGAAGGAGTTCGCCCCAGTCACATACCCAATCCCGACCCCCGCCAGTGTCCCCAGCCGGGTCACTCCCTTGGCCGTGGAGATTTCTGAGTAGAGATGCCGCGTCGACAAGGGCATGTACTGAGTGACGAACCGGGTCTCCCCCGACAGCAGCCCGGTGCAGTCCAAGGGCTCCGCCGATGCGGCGCCCCCCGGATCGATCGGGTCGAGTAGGGCCAGCGCCTCCGCGCTTGACACATCCAGCAGTTTCAGATCCAGGCCTCCCGCGGCCCGAGGGTTGGGCCATTGCCGATCGTCCGCGAGCAGAAGCATCGTATCCTGACTCAAGTGTGAGAAAGGCCGTTCCCGAAACGTAAGTAGCGTCACTGAACGGAAAGATCGTAGAAGGAAGCCGAGGACCGGCCGCGCGTACGCCGCGTGGCCGATCTCCGCTGGAACGACCATCGCCAGCCGGCCGCCCGCCTTGAGACATTGAACCGAGGCAATGATGAAGGGTGCCCACGAACTGCTGAGGCGCGAGAGTTCGACGCCGGATGCCCTGGCGAGCGAAAGGGCCATGCGGCGACCCTCGCCGCTGAACTTCTGATACCTCACGAAGGGTGGGTTGCCGACGACTACGGTGAAGAGACGTTCAAGTCGCGGGGCGATACTGAAGAAATCACCTAGGATGAGGTCGGGTTCAAGAGTTCGGGGGGTTCCGGCCAGCAGCCGAGAGGCTCGGTCGTACGCGGCGGCTTCAAGCTCAACACCGGTGACTCGGGCGCTCTCCCCATTTCCGAGGCGAGACAGTAACTCCAGCGCTGTCTCGAGGAACACGGCGCCGCCGAAGCAAGGATCGAGGATTCTCTCTGACGACGAGCGAACGGCCCAGCCGACGAGGAAGCGCGCGATCTTCTCATCGGTGTAGAAAGCCCCCAGGGCCTTCTGCGCATTGGTGGCGCACACTGCGACCCGCCCCTTGCGGTCCCATGGACTGAGCGACGACCTTCCAAGCTACTTCAAGCGACCTGAGCCGAAGTCCTTGTGGATGGTCCAGGCGGTTGCCAACAAGTCGGCCCGGTCAACTACGGACCCTACCCGACGGCGTCCTGTTCCTTGGGTCGCACCAGGGGCACACCGTCACGGCAGAGCGGGCATTGCTCGGGCACGTAGGCCGGGGCCTCCATGAGAGCCAGGGCCGAGACCAGGACATCCGGGCCGAGATCGAGAGTCTCGACGGCCTTGCCGGCCGTCCGGTCGATGATGAGACCCACTCCGACGACCTTGGCCCCGGCGGCCCGGACAGCGGCCGCCGACCGGAGGACCGATCCCCCTGTTGTCAGGACGTCCTCGACCAGAAGAACCCGGTTCTCCGGGCCGAGCCTGAAGCCCCGCCGGAAGACCTGCGAGCCGTTCTGCTTCTCCGTGAAGGCGCTACGCAGGCGGAGTCTCCGAGCGACCTCGTGAGCCAGGATAACCCCACCCATGGCCGGTCCGGCGACCATGTCGGCGCCGAGGTCGGCCAGCCTGTCGGCTAGGGCCCACCCGATCAGGGAGGCGTCGTCCGGGTACTGGAGGACCTGGGAACACCGGATGAAGACCGGACTGTGCTTGCCCGAGGTCAGGTGGAAGTGGCCGTCGAGAATGGCGCCGACCTCGCGTAGGCGGGCGAGAAGGCGTCCGGAGTCCAGCTCCTGTGTCGACACGATTTCCTCACTCCTTCCGAGGCTTAACCGGGAAACTCCCGGTCTTCGTCAGTCTCTCCCGCCGTCAGTGAGCGCTTCCCCGAAGGGGCGGGGGCGGCCGCGCTCCCGCAGAGCCGCCACGAGTTCCTCCCCGATCCGTTCGGCCGCCTCGACCGGATCGGCGGCTGCGGTGATGGGACGGCCGACCACGACCAAGTCGGCGCCGGTCAGAATGGCCTGGCGTGGCGTGGCCACGCGGACCTGGTCGCCGGTTCCGGCGTCCCAGACCGGGCGCACGCCGGGGGTCACGATGAGAAACGGTTCGGGGTGGGCGGCCCGCAACAGAGAGGCCTCCTGAGGCGAGGCGACACAGCCGTCAAGTCCGGCCGAGTGGGCCAGAACCGCCAGACGCATGACCTGGTCCACAAGGTGGCCGGCCACTCCTGTCTCGGCCAGAGTCGCCTGATCCACACTCGTCAGCACGGTCACCCCGAGGAGGCGCAGATCGTAGGAACCAGCGGCCTCGACCGCCGCTTTCAGCATGGCTGGTCCGCCGCAGGCGTGGACGGTAAGGAGACTCGCGCCGGCCCCGCCGGCCGAGGCCACCGCTCCCGCCACGGTGTTGGGTATGTCGTGTAGCTTGAGATCGGCGAAGACCAGGTGACCCATCTGCCTGAGTTCGGCCAGGACCTGGGGTCCCTCGGCCACGAAGAGTTGAAGACCAACCTTAACGAAGGCTACCCGGCCGACGAGCCTGCGGCCGAGATCTAAGGCGGGGCCCTTAGCCGGAAAGTCCAAGGCCACCACCAGAGGCGGAAGTCGCTCCATCACTACGTCTCCTCCCTATCGGAGCGGGCGCCGGGCCCACCACCGCCGGGTCCGCGACCGCCGGGTCCGCGGGCGCCGGGCCCACCACCGCCGGGTCCGCGACCGCCGGGTCCGCAATCGCCGGGCCCGCCACCGGCGGCGGAGGAGGGTGGGTAGCGTCCCAGGAAGCCCGTGTTGGCCCGACCGACCATCTCGGCCACCCGTCCGAAACCCTGCTCCGTCATGAACTCGCCGAGCTCCGCGACCACCCTCCCGGGGGCCGACGGATCAACGAAAATGGCCGTACCCACGGCCACCGCCGACGCGCCGGCCATGAGAAACTCGGCCGCGTCACGCCCGGTCCAGAGGCCACCCATCCCGATGATCGGTACGGTGACGGCGGTGGCCACCCGATAGACGGCGGCCAGAGCCACGGGCTTGATGGCCGGACCGGAAAGCCCCCCGGTCCCCCGGGCCAGCACCGGCTGCCTGGTCTCCAGGTCTATGGCCATGCCCACCAGGGTGTTGATGAGGGAAATGGCGTCCGCCCCGGCGGCGACGGCCTCCTTGGCGACAGCGGTGATGTCCGTGACATTGGGGGTAAGCTTGACGATCAGGGGGAGCGAGGTGGCCCGCCTCAGCGCCGCCACGACCGACCCGGCCGCGGCCGGGTCGGCCCCGAAGGCAAGACCGCCTTTGTCGACGTTGGGGCAGGAGATGTTGGCCTCCAGGGCCGCCACGCCGGCGACACCCTCAAGGCGGCCGGCCATCTTGGCGTAGTCCTCCACGGTGTCGCCCACGACGTTGACGATCACCGGAACGTCGAAGCCCCTGAGCCAGGGAAGATCAACGCTAAGGAAGTAGTCCACTCCCGGGTTCTGTAGGCCGATGGAGTTGAGCATTCCCGCCGCTGTCTCCACGGTGCGGGGAGGCGGGTTACCCTCCCGGGGACTCCACGACGTGCCCTTGACAACGATGGCCCCCAGGGTCGACAGGTCAATGAGATCAGCGTACTCCCGACCGTAGCCGAAAACCCCGGAGGCGATCATGACCGGGTTTCGCATCTTGACACCGGCCACGGTTACGCCGAGATCGGGGCCAACGCGGGCGGGGCCAACGCGGGCGCGGCTACTGGTCATGGCTAAACGCGCTCCAATCCAACTCGCCGGCGAGGAAGACCGGGCCATCCCGGCAGACGCGCCGGTAGGTCACGTCTCCGGCGCTCTTTCCGGACCCCGGCCGGTTCACGGCCACGGCACAGCCCCGGCAGGCCCCCACTCCACAGGCCAGGCGCTCCTCAAGGGAGACCCAGGCCGGGACGTTCCACTTCTGGGCCAAGCCATGCACGGCGGCCAGCATGGGGCGAGGGCCGCAGGCGTAGATCACCGGTCGCCCTCCGTCTTGTCGCCGGAGGACCGGTTCGACGTGCTCGGTGACCTTGCCGGTCTCCGTCCCGGGGGTTCCATCCTCCGTGGCGACGACAAGACCACCCCGGTCGGGCAGACCCCGGAACGGCTCGACCAGATCCAGGTCGGCCCGTCCGGCAACCCCGATGAGGATCGAGACGGCCGGTCCCAGGCGCCTGGCCAGAAAGAGAAGGGGGGCCACGCCGATGCCGCCGCCGACGAGGATGGACGGCCCCACCCCGAGGGGAAATCCCGTTCCCAGCGGGCCGATCAAGTCGAGATCGTCTCCCGGCAGGCTTTCGGCCAGGGCCCTCGTGCCGGGGCCCTTGACCCGGAAGAGGAGGTCGATCGTGCCCTTGGCCTCGTCCACGTCGTGCAGGCTCAGGGGTCGCCGCAGAAGAGGCAATGCGGGAGGTTGGCCCCGTCCTCCGGCTCGGGGCGGCGGGGCGAGAATGTGGACGAATTGACCCGGCTGGGCGTCGGCCGCCACGGCGGGGGCCTGGAGACTGAGGCGATGGTAGACGCCCGCCCCGAGGGGGCCGCTTTCCGCCACCCTGGCCAGGCCCCGCCAGATACCCGTCACGGAAAACCCCTCCCCTCGCCTAGACCAGCTTCCCGTCCAGCACTACCGGGCGCCCGCCGACAATGGTCGCGGCGACCTTGCCCCTGAGGCTCATCCCGCCCAGGGGCGTGTTGCGGCTCTTGGAGGCGAACTCCTCGGGCGCCACTGTCCACTCGGCCTTCGGGTCGATGATGGTGATGTCCGCGTCGGCCCCGACGGAGAGGCTGCCCTTGCTCTCCAATCCCAGGAGGCGAGATGGGTGCAGACTCATGAGACGGGCCACCCCCAACCAGTCGAGACGCCCGGGCTCGACAAGGTTCGTGACCACGAGGCCTACGGCGGTCTCAAGCCCGACAATGCCGAAAGCGGCGTAGTTGAACTCCACATCCTTGTCGTCGAAGTGGTGTGGAGCGTGGTCGGTGGCGATCAGGTCGATGAGTCCGGCCTGGAGGGCGGTCAGAAGGGCTTCCACGTCGCGGCCGCTCCGCAGGGGTGGGTTGACCTTGGTGTTGGTATCGTAGTCCAGCCGCCGCACGGCCTCGTCGGTCAGGACAAGGTGGTGGGGTGTAACGTCGGCCGTGACCCGGATACCTTTCTCCTTGGCCCACCGCAGAAGGTCCATCGAGCCCGCCGTCGACAGATGGGTCAGGTGGAGACGGCCGCCCGTCCTGGCCGCGAGGATCAGGTCTCGGGCCACCTGGACCTCCTCGGCCGCGGCGGGGATGCCCCGCAGGCCCAGGACCGTGGACCAGTAGCCCTGGTGCATCACGCCTTCGTTAAACAGCTCCTGATCCTCGCAGTGATCGATGATGGGCCGGCCGAACATCTTGGCGTACTCCAGAGCGCAGCGCATGACCTCAGCGTTCCCCACCGGGTGTCCATCGTCGGAGAAGGCCACGGCGCCCGCGGCGGCCATGTCGCCCATCTCGGCCAGCTCGAGGCCTTTCTGGCCCTTGGTGACCGCCCCGATGGGAACAACGTTGACTCGACCGGCCTCGGCCGCCCGTCTTAGAATGAACTCGATCCCGGTCCGATCGTCGATGATCGGATCCGTGTTGGGCATGCAGGCGATGGTGGTGTAGCCCCCAAGAGCCGCGGCCGCCGTGCCCGAGGCGATGTCCTCCTTGTACTCCTGACCCGGCTCGCGGAGGTGAGTGTGGGCGTCGACCAGCCCGGGCAGAACCACCTTGTCCCTGGCGTCGATGACAACCGTGTCCGGGTCCCCCGTCTCGCGCCCCCCGGGCGCCCCGACCGAGACAACCCGACCTTCTTCCGTGACAACGTCGGCGATCTCAAGACCTTTGCCGAGGGGATCGGCGACCAACCCGCCCTTAATGATCAGCCTCATCTGGCCTCACCTCCCGCGCTCCGGTCGACGACCGCCGCCGTCGAACTACTCTCGCCCGTGGCGCCGCCCAGGAGCAGGTAGAGAATGGCCATCCTCACGGCGACACCGTTAGTGACCTGCTCGGTGATGACAGAGTAGTCCGCGTCGGCCACGTCGGAGGCGATTTCAACCCCGCGGTTCATCGGGCCGGGATGCATGAGAATGAAGCTGTCCTTGGCCAGAGCCAGCCGCGTCCGGTTCACGCCGAAGAGGCGGGCGTACTCGCGGATGCTCGGGAACAGACCCTTCTTCTGCCGCTCTAACTGCAGGCGAAGGACCATGACCACGTCGGCGCCCTCGATGGCCTCCTCGACCCGGTAGGTGGACCGGACCCGGCCGCCATAGCCGGAGAGAGCCTCTCCGAGGCGGTCTACCTCGGGCGGGATGAGGGTGGATGGACCGGCCAGCCAGACCTCGGCCCCCATCTTCCCCAGACCCCAGATGTTCGACCGGGCCACCCGGCTGTGGAAGACATCGCCGATGATGGCCACCTTGAGGTTCTTGAGGTCGCCCCTCCGCTCCCGGATACTGAACATATCCAGCAAACCCTGGGTCGGGTGCTCGTGCATTCCGTCGCCGGCGTTGACGATCGAGGCCTGGCAAATGCGAGCCAGGAAGTGCGGAGCGCCACCAACCGGGTGACGCATCACGATGCAGTCGATGCCCATGGCCTCCACCGTCCAGGCGGTGTCCTTGAGGGTCTCCCCCTTGACCACGGCCGACGTGGTCGTGGCGATGTTGACCGTGTCGGCGCTCATGTACTTGCCGGCCAGCTCGAACGAAGTCCGCGTGCGGGTGGAGGCCTCATAGAACAGAGTCAGAACCGACTTGCCTCGAAGGGTGGGAACCTTTTTGATGTCGCGGCTGAGGATTTCCTTGAGCGATTCGGCGGTGTCGAGGATGGTCATCATCTCCTCGACATCCATGTCCTCAAGGGCGAGGATGTCCTTACGTCCGAGCAATTCCTTCACTCCCTCCGAAGAAGAAGACCCTCCGGCCGTGTCGCGGGCCCAGGGTCTTCGGCTTCCTACGTCCCTTGCCGGCCTCGCTGGACCGGTCCTTAAAGGGCCTCATGATCTCCGCTCCCCTACTTCCCCTGCTCCTCTACCTTCTCCACAATGAGAACCTTGTCTTCGACTTGGTCGATTTCGGTGAACTTGACCTCGATGACCTCACGACCGGAGGTCGGGACATTCTTGCCCACGTAGTCCGCCCGGATGGGCAACTCGCGGTGGCCGCGGTCGATGAGCACAGCCAACTGGATGCTCTCGGGCCGGCCGAGATCCATGAGGGCGTCCATGGCCGCTCGAATAGTGCGCCCGGTGTAGAGAACGTCGTCGCAGAGGATGATCCTCTTGCCTCGGATACTCCCGGGGACCTCTGTCCGGTGAACCTCCGGGGCGTCCGAACGGGTTGTCAAGTCGTCCCGGTAGAGGGTGATGTCCAGGATGCCGAGGGGAACCTCCTTACCCTCGATCTCCCGGACGTTGTCCCGCAAGCGTTCCGCCAGAGGCACACCCCGTCGCCGGATGCCGATGAAGACCAAGTTCTTAACCCCTTGGTTCTTCTCGACGATCTCATGGGCCACTCGTCGCAACGCCCGATCGATGGCCTGCTTGTCCATGATTTGGGCCTTCTCCTGAAGGATCACGATCCATATCATCTCCTTTCGTTGGGCCGGTCCGTCACCGGCCGAGGCTGGCGAGACCACAAACAAAAACCCCTCGCCTTAGGGCGAGGGGCGATGATGACCTGGGCCGCGATCTTGAAACACACCAGCGAAGTTCATCGGCTTTGTCTCCTTACCGGCCTCACTGGGCCGGCTTAAAGGGTAGGGCGTCGGTGCTGCTCCAAGTCTAGCGGGGCGGAGAGGGCTTGTCAAGGCAGGAGCCCGCCCGCGTTCGCCGTAGTGAACTACCTCGTCAGGAGGTCTAGCACATGTCCCTGGTCTCGCCCGGCACGGCTCCGAACCGTTCCCCCTCCATGCGTCTGCCCGGCTACGTCTGGCCGCTCCTTGTCCTCTGGTTGGTTCTCGTCGCCGTCGCTGCCGTCTTCGCCCCTAAGCTCGACGGCGTCGCCCGCCAGAGAGTCTCTGATGTCGAGGGTAGTGACAGCCAGGCCGCCGGCGACCTCATCCGGGCCGAGTTCGGCGACTCGCGGGAGTCCAGCATTCTCATTGTGTTCGCCAGCGACACTCTCGACGTGTCGGAACCCGCCTACCGTCAGAGGGTGGAGCTGGTGCTGGCGGAGGCGTCGTCCGTCGCGGGCGTGACGGGCACGGTGTCCTACTATGACAGCGAAGCCGCCTCCCTCCTCGGGCGCGACGGCCGGAGCACAGTCGCGACCTTATCTCTGGCCCGGACCACCGAGGAACTCCTCGCCCAGGCCCTACCCGATCTTGACAGCCGGCTGGCCTCGCTCAGAGATGGCCCGGTGAGCTTCTTCATCACCGGAGAGGCGGCCATCGCTAGAGACGTGCGGGAGTCTTCGACCGTGGCTCTCCGCCGCTCGGAGCGCCTGGCCATCCCGCTGGTGCTCCTCACCCTCATCCTCATCTTCGGCTCCCTCGTCGCCGCCGGCATTCCCCTCCTTCTCGGCGGCGTGGCCGTGGTTGTGACCTCGGCCGTGGTCTACTTTCTGTCGAGCTTCATGACCGTCGATAACCTGGCCCCGAGCATGATCTCGATGATGGGCATGGGGGTGGGGGTCGACTACTCTCTCTTCCTGGTCTCCCGGTTCAGGGAGGAATTGGGCCGGGGGCACGACCGCGTCCCGGCCATGACCCGAACCCTAGCCACGTCGGGCAAGGCCATCGCCTTCTCCGGCGTCACGGTCATCGTGAGCGTGGCGGCCGCCTTCATCGTGAAGATCGCCATGATCCGGACCTTGGCCCTGGCCGTGGTCCTGGTTATCCTGGCCGCCGTGATCACGGCCCTGACTTTCCTGCCCTGCATCTTGCTCCTGCTGGGCCCGAACGTGGACCGGCTCAAGCTGCCCGGAGCTCGCCGGCGCGCCGCCGCCAGCCAAGGTTTCTGGCGCCGCTGGGCCCTCGGGGTCATGAAGCGGCCCTGGGTCTACCTCGTCCTCGTTCTCGTTCCCCTCGTGGCCATGGCCCTGCCGGCCGCAAGACTGGAGACGGGTTTCGCCCTCCTGGAACTGGTGCCCAAGGATGGGGAGTCGCGTCTGGCCGCCGACGTTCTCGGCCGGCAGTTCGAAATCGGGCTGATCAGCCCGATCGAGGTCGTGGTCAAGGTGCCCCGGGGCACGGTAGTCTCCGAGGAGAATCTGCCCAAGCTCTACGCCCTGGCTCAGGACCTCCGCCAGGATCCGGAGGTGGCCCAGGTCATCGGGGTCACCAGTCTCGACCCGGAGTGGACTTACGAAGACTACGAGGCAACCTTCATCGATGGGCCCCGGCTGGTGGCCGAATCGACGGCAGACCTCGGCCAGGGCGCCGATGGCCTGGCCCAGTCCCGAGCGGCCCTGGGCCAAATCGAAAGCGGCTTGAGGGCGATGCAAACCCAACTCGCGGGGGCCCAGACCGGCGGCGCCGCCGATCCATCCCAACTCACCGCCGGCCTGCGACAAGCCCAGACCGGCATGGCCGAGGTTCAGGGCGGGCTGACGACACTGGCCGGCTCGGTCACCAGCCTGTCGGGGGCCGTCGGGCAAGTTCGTACGCAGGTGGACACCGTCAAAGGGAACCTTGAAGCGATGTCGCCGGCGGCCAAGGCCGACCCTCACTTCGCCGCCGCCTACCAGTCGGCGGTGACGGCCCTGGCCATCCTGGACGGGGTGAACCCGCTCACCGGAGAGTCGACCGGTAGCCTGGCCACCGCCCTCCAGAGTATCGGCGCCGGCCTCGGCCAGTCCTCGGGCGCCCTCGGGGGCATAGCCGGCGGCTTGGACCAGGCCATCGCCGTCCTCCAGAGCGCGGCGGCCGGTGGCGGCCAACCCGGAGACACGGCCGGCGCGGTCCTGCAGGCCTCCGCGGGATTGGAGCAAGCGGCCGACGGTCTGGACCGGGTCATCGCCGGTCTGGGGGAGATGGAGACAGGTCTTCGCCAAGCCTCGGGCGAGGCCCAAGATCTCGACCTGGCCACGCTCCTGGCAGACAGCGACCTGCCCCTGAAACTCGTCCTCAGCCAGGCCACCGCCACCCAGCGGGAGAGCCTGGAGACTCTTGTCAACACGGAGAGCGGGTCCAACGCGGCCGTGTTCAAGGTCATCGCAAGAAGCGGCCCGGACGACCTGGCCACCAGGGATCTGGTGACCCGCATCCGCGAGACCGTCGGTCTCAAGGCCGCCGCGGACGGCATCGAGCTTCACGTTGGTGGCCTGCCGGCCTTCGTCACCGACTTCAACGCCGAGTTAACGCGAGCCTTGCCCAAGGTGATGGCCCTCGTGTTGGTCATCACCTTCCTGGTTCTCATGGTTCTCCTCCGTTCGATCCTTCTGCCCCTGAAGGCCGTTTTGATGAACGCCCTGTCCGTGGCCGCGAGCTACGGTCTCCTGACCCTGGTCTTCCAGGAGGGGCACCTGGCCCGCTTCATCGGCGTCAGCCCGCTGGGCTACATCGAATCGCCCATCATTCTGATGCTCTTCGTCGCCCTGTTCGGGCTGTCCATGGATTACGAGGTCTTCCTTCTGTCGCGGGTCAAGGAGAGCTACGACCAGAGCGGCAACAACGAGGAGGCCGTGGCCGAGGGCCTGGAGCAAACGGCGGGCATCATCACCGGGGCGGCGGCCATCATGATCTTCGTCTTCGGGGCCTTCGTCTTCGCCGGTCTCGTGGCCATGAAAGAGTTCGGTTTCGGCCTGGCCGTGGCCGTGGCCCTAGACGCGACCCTCATCCGGATCATCCTGGCCCCGGCCTTCATGCGCCTCATGGGCCAGTGGAACTGGTGGGCCCCGCGGTGGCTGAAGAACATCTTGCCCAGGGTGGGAATTGGGGAGTAGGGCGAGGGCGTCGTGGAAGCACGCTCACGACGCCCCCTGCTCTCTTGCGGCGAAACCTGTCAAGTCGGGCGAGCCGATCGCGGGCATCGGCTCAGCCGCCTCGCCCAGCTACGAGCCGCAGTCGGCCTGGTTTGCCGAGAGCGCGCCACTAAGCAACATGCCCGTCGGTCCTTCGTTGTTCGTCACAACTACCGTGAGCTTGTTCATCCCGACGATGAAGCCGGACGTGATGTTTACAGCGAGGCCCGAACCGGTGAAGGGAGGGTTGTTCACCGTAGCGGGGGGGGTCGTCGGAGAGCCGTTGAAGAACAGCTTCGCATGGTTGTCGGACCACAGCTTGAGATTGATCTGCGCGTTCTGGAAGGTCCAGCACAGGCAGAAGCTGAGCTCGTAGGTGTAGTCGCCACCCGCGCCAGAGTTGCTCCCGCTGGTGCCCACCCATTTGGCTGAACCCGTCGACGGGACCCACGCGGAACAGGGAGGCATAGAAATCGGCGCCGGGCCGACCACCATTGGCGGTGTGCTGCCAGGCGGCAGCGGTGGGGCGAGCCGCCACTGCGCCACGCCGGTGCTGATATCCATCTTCAGGTCCTTGCAGCGTGGGATGATCCGCACCGGCACGCGCTCCATGTGCATCGCCCCTAGGCGCCCGTCCTGGACGGCCGCGCCCGTGTACACGCCGACCACGTCGAGTTCCGCTTCGCTCTCAATGACGAAGTAGCTCTCGAGAAACGATTGCGGGTTGCCGAAGTCCATATAGTCGTACTCCGTGGCCTCGTCGGGTCCGAGTTGGTGGAGCTGGAAAGGAGAGATCGTGCCCGGCTTTCCGTGGGGACCCGAGACGGCCAGCTTGACCGCGTAGTTCACCTTGTGGCGCCACGGGTTATGCACGTTTACGCTTGTGAAGTAGATGCCCGGACCGATAGGCGTGGTCTTGCTGCCAACCTGGATTCCGCCTTGGATTACCTTGACCGCATACTGGTAGAGCCCTTTGCTCGGTATCGGGATCGGTGTGACGGCCGGTTCTTTGACCGGAAGCATCGTCTGTTACCTCCTCAGTGCCGCACTTCGGCTTTCGCGTCCCCTCCCTCACGGGTCATGACTATGGGTGGGTGGCAGAGTCTGGGGAACGATGGCGGTACCATTTCCCGGCACAGTTCCCCATTCCTTCCAATGCCTGAGGCGAGACGCCTGCTCATGGAGAAGGCTTGCGCGAGGGAGGTAGTATCGCGTGAGCCACCGCGAGGGGGTCAACGGCTACAGCTACGATGATGGCCACAGGGAACCGACCACAGCCGTGCGAGACGCGCCCGCACCAGCACCTCTAGGGGCACGGCGGGCCGCCCCTGATCGGGGTCAAGCGGAGCCCCCAAGTCTACCTCTACCGGGCCGGGGCTTCCGATTCAACTCGGAGAATGTGCTTGCTATACGAAAGGGATCGACTTTTTCAGCAGGTCCCAGATCGGGGCGCCTTTCACAGCCGCCTGGCCCGCGCGTTGGGCTTCCCCGGCCTGCGCTATAGGGACGTGTCAATCCCCTTCAGATCGGGGCGTCTTTCACAGGATCATCATCGCGCTTGCCCGCATCGCCGCCGGGTTGTGTCAATCCCCTTCAGATCGGGGCGCCTTTCACAGGTCCCGGTCCGATTCTTGGGCTGGGGCTAGGGCTTGTGTGTCAATCCCCTTCAGATCGGGGCGCCTTTCACAGGTCATCGGTAACGATATTCCTCTGTTAGGGATCGGTGTGTCAATCCCCTTCAGATCGGGGCGCCTTTCACAGATAGCCCGCGTTCGCCGTGTGAGGGAACTGTGGGAACTGTGTGTCAATCCCCTTCAGATCGGGGCGCCTTTCACAGAGCCCGGGCTCGTACCGGGTTCCGTCGGCGGAGAACTTGTGTCAATCCCCTTCAGATCGGGGCGCCTTTCACAGCTTCCTGGGAAGAATCAAAAGCGTCAAAGGGCAGCGTGTCAATCCCCTTCAGATCGGGGCGCCTTTCACAGCTTTGGCCGCCTCTGGAAGTACGGCGTTCACGCGTTCAAGTGTCAATCCCCTTCAGATCGGGGCGCCTTTCACAGGGAGACTGGGCTGCTTCAGGTCTCGGTCTTCAGGAGTGTCAATCCCCTTCAGATCGGGGCGCCTTTCACAGGCGCTCAGCGGGGTTATTATTCTGGCACTGCATCGCCGTGTCAATCCCCTTCAGATCGGGGCGCCTTTCACAGGACCTTGGCTGCTCCAGCGTAGCCCCGATGAACGACACTGTGTCAATCCCCTTCAGATCGGGGCGCCTTTCACAGCTTGCTACTTCCCGCGGTGGCGCGAGCCACCACTTACTGTGTCAATCCCCTTCAGATCGGGGCGCCTTTCACAGCGGGGCAGTCCTCACCGTCTTTGGGCACGTTCCCGTGTCAATCCCCTTCAGATCGGGGCGCCTTTCACAGTTGGGGTTCAAGGTCACCTACGTGGACGACGGCGTCCTGTGTCAATCCCCTTCAGATCGGGGCGCCTTTCACAGAGGGCACGCACACAGCAGTACTGCCGGCGGTGTCTCAACGTGTCAATCCCCTTCAGATCGGGGCGCCTTTCACAGGGCCCTCGGGGCTCGCCCGCCACCCTACCTGAGTTCCAGTGTGTCAATCCCCTTCAGATCGGGGCGCCTTTCACAGGAGCGGCTATCGACACGCACGAGAACGCGTGTTTTCGTGTCAATCCCCTTCAGATCGGGGCGCCTTTCACAGTTCGGGATGTATGCGCACAGGTGAAGCGCGTCATGGTGTCAATCCCCTTCAGATCGGGGCGCCTTTCACAGGTGGCCCTGGTCTCGTCGCATTACGCGCGACGGCACAGTTGTGTGTCAATCCCCTTCAGATCGGGGCGCCTTTCACAGTTCGTACCAATTGACGACAACAAAGATAGCGTTCGTGTGTCAATCCCCTTCAGATCGGGGCGCCTTTCACAGACAGAATGGGAGGAATCGAGAATGAGAAAGATCTGGTGTCAATCCCCTTCAGATCGGGGCGCCTTTCACAGCCGTGGTCGTACTGGTTGGGCTTCCGTTTCTGGCACACCTGTGTCAATCCCCTTCAGATCGGGGCGCCTTTCACAGACGAACTTCTCGGCGACCGCAAGATCGCAACGGGGTGCTTGTGTCAATCCCCTTCAGATCGGGGCGCCTTTCACAGGTGTTTGTTATCATAGTGTGGTTAATGTATCGCCGATGATGGTGTCAATCCCCTTCAGATCGGGGCGCCTTTCACAGGGTAGCCTCGGTTCGGGTTCCTAGTGCGAGTAAGCTTGTGTCAATCCCCTTCAGATCGGGGCGCCTTTCACAGGGCAAGGCATTTTCGGGGGGTTCTAGCTGCGGCGGAAGTCGAGATTCCGACGATGACATAAGATGTTGACAGAATGCGGTACTTTTCCTCCGTGCAGGGGGTCAGACCGCTTCCCTTTGACCCACGGAACCCTCCCGGACTGCGCCGACCCACCCCGAACTCCCCCCTTCCTAGACCAGATAGAAGTCGTGGTCCTCGGTTGCCGCACCCTTGCCCTCTCATTTTCGCCCGCAGCCTTTCCAACTCCTCCCGCGTCAGATAACATTCACCCCCTACCCGACCACCCGCACGTCCGAGTAGAGGAACTTCAGAAGCCGGGTGACCTCGCTCACGGTCTTCCAGTCGTCCGCGTCCAGATGAGGGGTGGCCTTGGCCCTGATGCCTTCGTCCGTAAGCCAGTCGAGGGTGTCAAACGTGTCCGGAGGCAGCCCCAGGGCGTCGGTGAAGCGGGAGCCCGGAAACGGGGCCCACTTCGCCAACTGGGCGAGGTAGCCGGTTCTCCGCCCGAGGGCCAGGGCGAAGCAGACCGTGTCTACGGCCTCCCGCGTGCCCTCCCACGGGAAGCCCAGGATGTAGGCGGCGTTGAGGACCCTGGCCAGGCCGGCGTCGCGGAGACGCTCGCAAGCCTCCTCAATTCTCTCTAGGGTCACGCCCTTCCCCACTCGCCGGAGGCCGTCCTTGTAGCCGCACTCGACGCCCACTTGGACGACACCTACGGCGCAGGCGGAAAGGGCCTCGACCAGACCCGGTCGGAGGAGGTCGTCGGCCCGGGCCTCGATGGCCAGCGGAACGTTCGGGTACTCGGCGGCAATGAATTCGGCGATGCGGATCATGTCCGGGCAGGCGGTGAAGCAATCATCGACAAAGAGGAGTGTCCCTCCGGTGGACCGCCCCCGGTGCCTCGCGACCTCCCGGATTCTGGAGACGACGCTATCAAAGGGAATGGCCCGATGGCCGCGGCGGCCGGCGATGCTGCAGAAACCGCAACTGAACCGGCAGCCCCGCGAGGCCTCAACCGGAATGGTGGCGTAGAAGCCCGTCGGAATGAGGTCGTAGGCCGGAAGGGGCATGGCCGCGAGTTCTTCCGGGCTCAGAGGAGGTCTGTCCGGCCCCCGGGTGATGGCGCCGCCGGCCCGAACAGTCACCCCGGCCAAGCCGGCCGCACTCTCCATGACCTTCTCGCGGCTACCCTCGCCGCTCTCGTCGCCCCCGCCCCCTCTGCCGCCGCTATGTCGGCTTCCGTCGCCCCCGCCCCCCCCGCCGCGGTGACGGCTTCCGCTGCGGGCGATCATGTCCAGGAGGGCCGGAAGGACAACTTCCCCCTCGCCCCGGACGACGAAGTCGGCCCCGGACGCATCCAGGGCGTGCTCGTCGAAAAGGGTCGGGTGGAGTCCGCCCAGGATGATCCAGGGCCGGTCCGGCAGACCGGCGATGGCCCGGGCCGCCCGGAGCGCCCCCGGCCAGTTCATGGTGTTGGCGGAGATGCCAATGGCCAGCGCGCCCGCTACTTGAGTCCCGGGATCGAGCATAAAGGCCCGGTAACCGGCCGTGTCTATGGCCTCCACCCCGTAGCCGGCGGCGCGCAGGATGCCGGCGAGATAGTAGAGGGCCATGGTGGGCGCGTTGCGAGGAACGGGCTGGGCCTGGGCGCCCGGTTCGAACTGATCCCGCGGCGCGGTCAGGAGGATCACTTTGGGTCTACCCGGATCGTGACTCGGCTGGACCACCCGGCCTTCCCTCCCCCTCTAGGCTGATGTCGAGAACACGGCCGGGTCGGCCGTGATCCCGTAGGTGGCCAGGATGCGGGCGGGGTCCGCCAGGAATATCCGCCGGAAGACTACGTCCTCGGCGAGTCTCTTATTGAGCTCGGCCAGGTCGTTCAGGGTCGTGTGGATAGTCAACCTGACCTGACCGTTCTCCCGCACCTCGAGGTCGACTCGCTCCTTGTCGCCCTGGCCCCGCTCCCTATCGCCGGCAGGCAACGCGCATCGCCGTCCTCTCGGATGCCCACGCCGTGCCATTTCCGCCGCTGTGTTCCACGGCTGGCGCCAGGTTCCTCTTAGAGGTCCTCGACCGGGCCGACCCACACCGACGACGGTTCCACGGCGCGGCTACCTCTCGGGGCGCGAACCCCATGGAGGGTGACCTCTGTTCGCCGGTACGGCCACGGGAGGCTCTTCTCCGACTCGACCCAGCGGAGTTCCACCACCCCCTGCCGGCGCGTCACCGCGAAGCGATCCAGGCGGCAGGGACCGTAGCCATCCCCTCGGTCCGTGTACAGGTGGCTGGCACCCGAGGCGCCGACCTCCGGCGGGTAGAGATGGAGGGAGAGGCGCTCCGTCCCCCGGGTCGCGGTGCTCGACGCCGGATCCTCCCTGGGGAGTACGGCGCCTGCCCGGACCAGGACGGGAATGCGGCCGAGCGGGGCGTCAAGGCGAACCATGGCCGGTCCACGCAGAGGTTGATCGGTCCAGAAGTCATACCAGAGCCCGGCGGGGACGGGAACCTCGCGGGAGGTGGCGCCCTCCTCCGTTACCGGGGCCACGAGGAGCGAATCGCCCAGGAGGAAGGTGTCGTCGTCTGGCGATTCGCGCGTCGCCGGGCGGGCCGGGGCGCGGGCCGGGGCGTCGGCCGGGGCGCGGGTCGGGGCGTCGGCCTCGCTCCAAAACAGCGGCCTGACCATCGGCCAACCCTTCTCCGCCGCCTCCCAGGCCAGGGTGTAGATGTAGGGCAGCAGGGAGTAGCGGAGGCGGATGAAGTCGCGGGCGATAGTGGTATAGGGCTCGCCGTAGCTCCAGGGCTCCTGATCGGGAGTGCCGATCATGGTGTGGCTGCGGAAGAAGGGCATGAAAGCGCTGGCCTGAAGCCAGCGGATGTAGAGTTCGGGGGTGGCCTCGCCGTTGAACCCGCCCACGTCGCTTCCGGAGAAGGGGATGCCGGAGAGCCCCAGCCCAATGATGGTGGCGATGGTCTGCCGGAGGCAGGCCCAGTCGCTCCGGACATCGGCCGTCCAGGTCCAGGCGTAGCGCTGCAGCCCGGCCCAGCCGGACCGGGAGACGATGAACGGGCGACGCTCTGGGTCGAGGCGGCGAAGACCCTCGTAGGCCGCCTGGTTCATGAAGAGTCCGTAGAGGTTGTGGACGGCTCGGTGGTCGCCGAGAGCGTGGCGGCTCGCCAGGGGCAGAGTTGGTTCCCCCGCCGCGACGAAGGTGGCCGGCTCGTTCATGTCCTGCCAGAAACCGGCCACGCCGGCCTCCAAAAGACGGCCATACTGCCCTCCCCACCACTCCCTCACTGCCGGGCGGCTGAAGTCCGGGAAGGCGCAGGGTCCGGGCCAGACCGGGGCGATAACCACCTCGCCGTCGGGGAGGGTGCAGAAGGCTTCCTCCTCGAGGCCCTCCCGGTAGAGAAAGTAGCCGGGGTCTCTCTTGACCCCCGGATCGCAGATGGTCACCAGACGGATGCCCTGGGCGGCCAGGTCTTTGGCCAGACCGGCGAGATCGGGGAAGCGGGTCTTGTCGACGGTGAAGACCCGGTAGCCGTCCATGTAGTGGATGTCCAGGTGAATGGCGTCGACCGGGATGTCGTGGCGGGCGAAGTCCGCGGCCAGTTTGCGAACCCTGGCCTCGGGATAGTAGCTCCAGCGGCACTGGTGGTAGCCGAAAGCCCAGAGAGGCGGCAAGGGCGGCTTCCCGGTGAGGTCGGCATAGCGCTCGAGGACCCGGGCGGCCGAGCCGGGGATGAAGTAGTAGCGGAGCCCCCCGCCCGCGAAGCGGTGTTCGGCCACGCTCGGATCGGCCTTTCCCAGGTCGAAACTGGCCGGGTGGGAGTTGGCGTAGAAGACCAGGTAGCCGGCCTCGCTCGCTCCGATACCGTCAGGACCCGCTTCGGCCATCGTCCGGCTGAGGTAGATTGGGATTGAGAGGTAGACCGGGTCGGCCCCGGGCCCGTAGGCGCCTCCGGGGTCGCGGTTCCACATCCGGTAGGTTCCACCCCGTAGGTCTACGGGGGCCGCCCTCTCCCCCAGTCCGTGGAGCCTCTCCCCGGAAGCGAGGCGGACCCGGTGGCAGACGTTCTCCCCGGCGAAAAGCGGGGGCCATTCCTCGCGCAAAAGCCGCCCGCCGGGCTCGAAGAAACCGAGCCGGGCGTCTGGGGCCAGATGGACCTCAAGGGCCGCCGTGCGGAGGATCCACCCCTTCCCCGGCGGCGCTGGAATGAACTCGACGTCAACCTCCGGCCAGTCCCGCTCCGGTAGCGGCAGCCCGGTCAGCGGCACCCGCCAGGTGACCTCGATGAGGTCGGGGGCCAGGAAGGACAGGTCCAGGGTCGCGGGCCCGCGGTTCCGGGTGGTCTCGGCCCCGGGCTTCCCGGCCCCGGCCGCGGGTTCGTCGGCACCGGCCCCGGCGACCGCGAAGCGAACCCTCGCCCCGCGCGGGGTCGCCACCACCTCGGCGACCTGGCCCGGATCGGCCCAGGTCTCGGCGAGTCTGAAACCGCCGGGGACGGCAGTCGCCCCGCCGCCGGCACCCGTAGGGCCCGCAATCGCCATTGCGCCATCCGCCGCGCCCACGACGGTCGCCCCGGCATCCGGACGCGGCCAGAGCCAAGGAAACGGCGCCGGAGGGGGGTAGCGGCGTTCCAGCCGCTTCCGCTCCCGCGTGTAGCGAAGGACGGCGACCACGTTCCCGATCCCGATGGACACGACGGATTCCACCAACCGCCGAAGAAGACCCACCCGTCACGCCTCCCCCCGAGCGCCCCCCGGGCCAGTCTTCCTCGCCTGGCGGGGGAACTGGCGGATCCTTCGCCGTTGGCCGCGGCGGCCCCTGTAGCGGCGCGGCCTGGCGGCTGACCGCCGGCTCTCGCCGACTCGTTCCGGCTACTCCGGCGGCAGGAAAACGGCCAGCCGGCCGGCCCGGCTCACGGAGTTGACGTCCTTGACCACCACCGTGGCCGCGTTCTTCAGGGCCAGTTCGGCGATCTCGCTCGGGATGCGCCCCAGGACAAGGTACTCAATGGCGTAGACGATGAGCGCGCCGGGATCGGTGATCGTCTCGGCCCTGGCGTTGTCCGGAACTCCGGTCAGGGCCAGCACGGGAATGGTCACGGCCTTCCAGCCCACCTGGACGGCCCAGCCGTAGGGGCAGAGCCAGATGGCCGCGTTGGCCGCCTCGGCCCCGGCCGCCTCGTAGTGACGCCTCTGGAGAAACGGATCGGTCTCGGCGGCCCCGAGGTAGACCTCGTAGCCGATCTGAGCCGCGCTGACGGCGATGCCCGCGGCCTGGGAGGCCCTCCCGACCATCTTGGCCGCCGACTTGCCCGAGACGAGGTAGGGTAAGACCTCGTCCGAAGTGAGCAGGCCCTCGAAGGCCGCCTCGGTGAACAGGGCGACCTCGAGCGGTCCGGCGCCCTCCCGCGAGGCGACGCAGGCGGTGGCCCCGTCCACGACAAGGGCCGCCAGCGGGGTCAGGGTGTCCGCGGCCGCGAAAGTCTTGCGCACGGCAGCGTAGCGCGGTAGGGCCATCTCGCCCGGGACCTTGTCCAGGGCGGCGAAACGCTCGGTGGTTACCGTGGTCTCGGTCAGGGTGTGGAAGACGCCGATCCCGACCCGGTCGGGGCTCTTTGAGACCTTGCGGGTCGCGGCCGCCCGGACGACTTCGTAGCCACCCGTCGCGGCCCGGCGCAGGGTGTAGGACACGGATGAGGTCTGGGCCGCCCCCGACCAGTCTGAGACCTCCGGGACACCGCTCAGGCCGGAGAAGGATGAATAGCCCACGGTGAGTTCGCGACCGGGGCCAACGGGCACCCGCTTCTGGATGGCCCCGATGCGGAGACTCCCCGGATCCAGACCGTCGTAGGAGGGGGTACCCCCATCCGCTCCCCCGCCACCCGCGCCGCTCCCCCCACTCCCGCCAATCCCGCTTCCGCCGCTCCCGCTTCCGCCGCAAGTGACCCACAGGGGCATGACGACCAGCCAGGCCGTACCCCCCGACAGGTTCCCCGGGGCGGCCGCGCCGGCCGGAATGCGCATCTCGACCTGGTAGACGCCAGGGGAGGGCTCGGCGGCCACAGCCACGTCCGAGAGAATCGGACCGGCGCCGGCCACGAGACGCCCGTCGGCGAGGATCGCCACGTCGCCGCTCCGGTAGAGGCTGAAGGCAAAGGCCGGCAGGGTGTAGCGGTGACGGGAAGAGCCGGATCCTCCCCCGCCACCCGCTCCAGGTTCCGGCGCGTAGGTGCGGTCCCGGCCGGGCTCAAACCGGAACTGGATCACCAGGGCCTGGTCGCGGTTTGCCGCGAGACCGAGGCGGATCACGCGGTAGTGGTAGTCGGCCACCCGGGTGTGGGCCACGTTGACCAGGTCAACGTCGTAGTCCCGGACGACCTCCTTGTATTCGATGCGGTATTTCCCGTCGCCGGTGGTCGTGGTAATCGTGACGCTCCGGCTCTCCGAGCCCGCCACGTAGCGGGCGGCCGAGGCCTGGTAGGCGGGAAGCTTCACCGCTCGCTTCACGCGGTCATCGCTGAAGTTCGCGGCCTTGACGCCCTCGGGGGAGATGGCCTTGTAGCTTCCGTCCCACTGCTTCTCGAAGGATGCCCCGGCCAGACCGTAGGCCCAGACGCGGGAGGTGAACCGGACCAGGCCCGGAGCGAAGAGTCTGGTCCAGCCGAAGCCGTCGCGTCCGGCAACAGGGTAGAGGTCGCCTTCGGCCCAGGTGCCCGGAACGCTGGAGCAGGGCTGGAGATCGACCCCGTCCGGGATGCCGTCGCCGTCGGTATCGGGGCTGTGGACCCCGGTGTCGTAGACCATCAACTCGTCATAGTCGGACAGGCCGTCGCCGTCGCTGTCCGGATTGGTCGGACTGGGGGCCGTCTGGGCTCGGTAGCGGCCCTGGATGCCGGGCGGCCGCTCCAGGGCGTCGCTGAGGCCGTCGCCGTCGGTGTCGGGGCTGTAGGGGTTGGTCCCCAGCCAGGAAGAGGCCAGGCCGGGGTCGTCGCCGACCAGATTCGTTTCGTCCCCGTCCTTGATTCCGTCGCCATCGGCGTCGGGGTCGAGAGGGTCGATGACCCCGTCCTTGTCGGCGTCGTGGGTGGGCGGTAGGCCGAGGAGGGCCAGGAGAGCCACCTCCCGACCGTCGGCAAGCCCGTCCCGGTCCGAGTCGGCGGTCTTGGGATTGAGGCCCCAGGCCACCTCGTCGCCGTCTTTCACCCCGTCTCCGTCGGTATCGGGCTTACCGGGGTCGGTTCCGGCCGCCTCTTCCGCCGCCGTATTGAGGCCGTCGTTGTCGGCGTCATCCCGCAACTGGCCGAGAACCTGAATGGGCGCGGCCAGCCGTTCCGTAGCGGTCAGACCCTCGTCATCGGTTACCCTCACCACCGGCTGGTAGCTGCCCGCGGTCGCGTAGGTCTGGACGAGGTCGCCGGACGCGGCCGAGGACCACTCGAAGGTCCCGTTACCGTCGAGGTCCCACTCGTACTTGACGATCTTCCCGTTGGGGTCGGCCGCGCCCGCTTTCAGGACCACTTCGAGGGGGCGTCTCCCGCCAAGAGGGTTGGCCGAGGGAGCAGCCGTGGGCGGACCGCCCAGGACCCTCAGGTCGCGGCCGGCCGTGTTGTTGGCCCGGCGCCCACCCTCGTTCACCTCGGCGGTTATGGCCGCCCGGACCGTGTAGCGACCGGGAATGATGGCGTTGGCGGGAGCGCCTCCCGCTCGCTGGTAGGCGGCAAAGTCGGAGGCGGCAAAGACGAGGGCTTCCCAGGACACGATGGCCGCCTCGCCCGCCGCGATAGGCGGTATGTCCCGCGACGGGAGGGCGACCTCAAGACCGCTGGGGTCGGTGAGGGTTAGGGTGAGCCGTCCGCAGTGGGTGCCGGGGCCGCCGCCCCCGCCGGCCGTGCCCGAAGCCCCGCCACCCCCGCCGGCGGCCAGGCTGCCCAAGTTGGAGACCGTCACGTCGATAGCCACCGCTATCCGGCGCCCAACCTCGGCCCGGGGTTCGGCCGGCCCGAAGACGATGGCGGCCTCGGTGACCTCAAGGTCCGGGTAGTCCGGGGTCAGGGGGTCGGTCCCCAGAACCATCAGCTCCAGGCCGTCGTCCAGGCCGTCGCCGTCGGTGTCGGCCCGGGTCGGGTCGGTGCCGTAGATGAAGACCTCCTGGCCATCGCCGAGGCCGTCTCCGTCCGTGTCCGAAAGGATGGCCGATGTGCCAGGCCGGTTCACGTCGGCCTCGCCCAGGAAAGTGTAGCTTCCGTCCGGGTTTAGCCGGTAGGGGTTCACCAGGGGGGCGGCCTCCCGGCCCGGCCGCTCGTCGCGGAGCGAGGCCAAGGCGGCCTTCAGGTAGTTGATGGCCGGGAGGTCGGCCGGATCGGCGGGATGGAGGATCAGGGAGCGGCCCAGGCCCGCGGCGCCGGCCTCGCCCCCGTCGGCAAGCCCATCCCCGTCGGAGTCCGGGTCGCGTGGGTCGGTCTCGCCCCTGTCCCTGAGCCCGTTGTAGTTCCAGTCCTCGAAACCGTCCCGCAGTCCGTCAAAGTCGGTGTCCGGGTTTAGCCAGTCGGTCTCGCCGTCGGCCGGGTCGTAGAGGCCGTCCGCGTCGGGGTCCTCGATCCAGTCGGTGAGACCGTCGCGGTCGGCGTCATCGCTGAAGGGATTGGGGTCCACATCGTCGGTGAGGAGGACCCCGTTCTTGAGCCCGTCGTGATCTGTGTCCGAGTCCAGCGGGTTGGCGCCGATCTCGACCTCCCAACCGTCGGTGAGATAGCCCTGAAGCCCCTGAAGCGGCCCGGGAATGTCGGGGCGGTAGGTGTCGCCGTCGGTGTCGGGATCCATGGGGTCGGTCAGGCGCCTGGGCAGGAGATACTCGGCCCGCATCGGGCGCTCAAAAGAGAGCCGGGCCAGGACGACCTTGTCGAGCAGCACCGGACCGCCGGCGGGACCGCGGGCCACGGAAGCCACGATCAGGGCGGGGGAAGCCAGGGCGAAGTCCACATCCGACCGATCGCCGCCAAAGTAGGCCGGCGACCAGCGAGCGTCGGGGTAGACGCCCTCCACGACGACCTGGGCCGGGATCACGACGGCCTGGCCGGCCCCGGGCCCTTCGGTGGGAGTCACCGTCAGGGTCACGGCCAAGGAGGCCGGGGCGGCGCCGCCGGGAGGCATCGACGTGGCCCGGGCGTAGAAGGAGTAGGTTCCGGCCTCGAACACCTGGCCGCTGTCGACGACGGCCAGGGTTCCGTCACCCCGCGCAACCACGCCAACGCCGTTCGAGAAACCGGGCCAGGCCAGGGACTGGATGGCCGGGGCCCAATCCTCCGCCTCCCACCACCAGGCCGGGACGAGGGACTCGTCCCCGTCGTCGAGGCCGTCACCATCCGTATCCGGGCAGGAGGGGTCGGTCAGGGGCGCCGCGCGGCCGTCGTCTCGGTCGAGGCCGACCAGGAGAAGCCGGTCCACGGCCAGGCCATCCCCCGGGCTCGGAGTGAGGCCAAGGTCGAGCGGGCCGCCCGTGTAGTCGAAGGCCCGAGTGTGGTACCAGCGGTAGACGTTCACCGGCACGGCCGGGCCCGTCTCCCAAGGCAGGGCGTGGACCTCGGCCACCGCGGCCCCGCCCAGACCGGCCCCGGATGCGGAGAGAATCACGGAAGGCTTTCCCTGAGCGGTGGCCGTGGCTTTGAGGCGGGCCCAGAACTGGTAGCGGCCGGCGGCCGGCAACCTCGGGGAGGCCAACGTGGCCGCGCTGACCCTCGCTCCGGCCTGCGGCAGGCTCACCGCCAGGCCTCCCTCCGCCGGGAGGCGCCCTCCTCCGACCAGAAGCCTCTCGGCCTCGCCCCAGTAGGCGTCCTGGGTCGCCTCCTGGGCGTCGGCCAGGCCGTCGCCGTCGGTGTCAAGAGCCAGGGGCGACGTGCCGGCCAGGACCTCCAGGCCGTCGGAAAGGCCGTCCCCGTCCGTGTCCGGGTTCACGGGATCGGTCTCACCGGAATCGACGGCCCCGTCGTGATCGGCGTCTTCCACCCCGTCCCCCAGCCCATCTCCGTCGGAGTCGGGGTCCAGGGCGGAGATGAGCCCGTCGTTGTCCATGTCCTGCAGGGGGCTGGGTTCGGTCCCGTCCGGGATGCCGTCTCCATCGGTGTCGGGGTTTAGGGGGTCGGTCTCGCCCGGGTCGACGATACCGTCTTGATCGGCGTCCTCCACCCCGTCGGGCAGGCCGTCGCCATCGGTGTCGGTATCCAGAGCCGCCTCGTCCCCGGCCCGGGTCTTGATGGCGATGTGCCTCGTCGCGGGGTTCCAATCCACCAGACAGCCCAGGGACTCGCCCACGAAGCGGAGCGGGACCAGGGTCCGGCCGTCCACGATCCGGGCCGGCACGTCCAGGGCGACCGCGAGCCCGCCGACCAGCGCCGTCCGGCTCCCGATGTTCAAGACGACGGCCACGCCGGCCTTCGTCCCGGTGACCGTTTGCGTCTCGGGTTGCCAAGTCACGGAGGCGCCTAGGGCCTCGAAGACCCGCCGAAAGGGGACGAGTGTCCGGTCGTTCTGAATCATTGGCGGCACGTCGAAGCTCAGGACAACGCCGTCGAGATCCACGGTGATGGGC
>Ga0315273_10001194_pt1 | contig 29204 bp, 28 predicted proteins | sample YL17G02_0_MG_FD_205753 | JGI IMG/M metagenome (GOLD analysis project Ga0315273, IMG submission 205753) | Sediment microbial communities from Yellowstone Lake, YNP, Wyoming, USA - YL17G02_0 | ecosystem: Environmental > Aquatic > Freshwater > Lake > Sediment | place: USA: Wyoming | collected... | reverse complement strand
TCCTCTTTGCCCGGGTACAGGGGGTGGCTTAAGTCCACCAGCCGGTAGCCGGGGATGGGGAAGACCGCGGAGGCGGGGGGTTGAATCGTTTCCAAGCGATCAGCTCCTTTCAGGAAGCCGCAGCAGACCTTCCATCCGGCGGTTGACCTGCTCGTAGTTCCGGGAGCCCCTGCGGAAGCGGGTGGCCAGCAGGTACATGGCGTCGACCAGGCACAGCTGGGCCACCCGCGAGCTCAGGGCCGTGACCGTGACGCGCGTCTCCGGGAAAGAGGTACAGAAGAAGAAGCTCGAAGCCGCGTGCAGCGGGGACTGCAGGTAGTTGGAGATGCCGATGGTGAGCGCCCCGCAGGACCTGGCCAGCTCGAGGGCGCGCACCGTGACCAGCGTCCGCCCGGAGTGGGAAATGCCGATGGCCGCGTCGCGCTGCCCCGCGGTGGACGCGCGAAAGAAGACCTCGCTGGGGTCCGAGACCGCCTGCGCGGGCAGACCCAGCAGGGAGAAGCGCATGGCCGCGTCGCGGGCGAGGATTCCGGAGGAGCCCACCCCGAAGAACAGCAGCGCCCGGGACCGGGTCATCCTGCGGACGGCCTCCGCCAGCGCGGCGGGGTCCAGCAGCTTCAGCGTGTCTTCCAGGCTCTGGCGGTTGCCCAGGAACACCTTGGTGACCAGCTCGGCGTCGGAGTCCTCCGCCTCGATGGCCTTGTAGAAGTAGGCGGGGGGCGCGGCCAGCTCGCGCGCCAGCTCCAGCTTGAACTCCCGCAGGCCCGCGAAACCCGCCTTGCGGACCAGCCGGCTGACCGCGGCCACGCTCACCGCGCCGCCGGAGGCGATCTGCCGCACGGATAGGGAAGGGACCCGCTCGCGGGCCGCGAGGATGAAATCCGCGAGACGCCTTTCCACGGGAGAGAGCTTTTTATAGAGAGAATTCAGCGTGAGCTCCACGCGCGACATGCCCGCACCGCTCCGGTTGATACTTAATTACATATTGTAACATGAAAGCTGTAACCTATTTTCAGGTCGGCGTCAAGGGAGGCAGGGAGCGGCACGCCGCTGCGCGGGCTGCGCCCGTCCTCTTGACCCTGGGCGGGCCCTCATGGTAGTTTCGCCGGATGTACGCGCTCGTGGACATAAAAGGAAAACAGTACAAGGCCGAAACCGGGGCCTTGCTGAAGGTGGACCTGTTCGACAACAACGCGGGGGACCTGCTGGAGTTCGCTTCGGTGATGCTGGTGAGCGGTGAGCAGGGCACCAAGGTGGGACAGCCGTACCTGCCCGGGATCACGGTCAAGGCCGTGGTCCAGGAGCACGGGCGGAACCGCAAGATCCGCGTCTTCAAGTACAAGAAGCGGAAGAACTACCGCCGCACCCGGGGCCACCGGCAGAGCTTCACCCTGATCAAGATTCAGGAAATCGTCGGGCTGTAAGGGGCCCGTGATCCGTCTGAGCGTGCGGCTGCAGGCGGACGGCTGCCTGCGCAGCTTCGCGGCTTGCGGGCACGCCGGGGCTGGGCCGAAGGGCGGCGATCCGCTGTGCGCGGCGGTGACGGTGCTGCTGCGGACCTCGGCGCGTCTCTTGAGCAGCCAGCCCGACCTGCGGGTGGCCGGCGAGAGCCCCGCGGAGGGGGTGATGCGCCTCGCGCTGGACCCGCCTCCGGAGTCGCGAAGGGAGTGGGTCCGCGGCGTCACGGCTACGCTGCTGGCGGGCCTGGCGGACCTGGACCGGGAGTTCCCCGGTCGGCTGAAACTGGATGTAGGAGAGGAACCCAATGGCACATAAAAAAGGCGGCGGCAGCGCCAAGAACAACCGCGACTCCAATGCCCAGCGACTGGGCGTGAAGCGCTTCGGGGGCGAGCAGGTGAGCGCCGGCTCCATCCTGATTCGGCAGCGCGGCACCCGCTTCCACCCCGGCGTGAACGTCGGCAAGGGCCGCGACGACACCCTGTTCGCCAAGGTGAACGGCAAGGTGGTCTTTTTGCAGAGGCGCGGGAGGAAGCTGGTCAGCGTCCAGCCCTGAGCGTGGACAGGTTCGTCGACGAGGCCCTGATCGAGGTCTCCTCCGGCGACGGGGGGGCGGGGTCCGTGCACTTCCGGCGGGAGAAGTTCATTCCCAAAGGCGGCCCGGACGGGGGCGACGGGGGCGACGGGGGCAGCGTCCTGTTCATCGTCCGCCCCAACCTGAAGAGCCTTTCGCGCTTGGCCATGCAGCGCGTGTTTCGGGCCGAGAACGGGCACCCCGGCGGGGGTCAGCGCAAGCACGGGCGTAACGGCCGCGACGTGGAAGTCGCCCTGCCGCCCGGCTCCCTGGTCAAGGAGGCCGAGTCGGGCCGCCTGCTGCGCGACCTCGACGCGAGCGGCCAGTCCTGGCTGTTCCTGAAGGGCGGGCGCGGGGGCAAGGGCAACTGGCATTTCCGCTCGCCCACGCGCCAGGCGCCGCTTTACGCCCAGAAGGGCCTGCCCGGCTCAAGCCGGCGTCTCGTCGTGGAGCTCAACCTGATCGCCGACGTGGGGCTGGTGGGCCAGCCGAACGCCGGCAAATCCACCCTGCTCTCCGCGCTGACCAACGCCCGGCCCCGGATCGCCCCGTACCCCTTCACCACCCGCAGCCCGCACATCGGCGTGTTGCGCCTCGGCGACAGCGAGCTGGTACTCGCCGACATTCCCGGCATCATCGAGGGGGCCTCGCTTGGAGTCGGGCTGGGCCTGCGCTTCCTGAAGCACGTCAACCGCACCCGGGCCCTGGCCTTTCTGATCGACCTTGGGGAGCCGGAGCCGGGCGGGTGTTTCGAGGTGCTGCGGCGCGAGCTGGAGGCCTATGACCCCGACCTGCTGGCCCGCCCCCGCCTGCTGTTGGGCACCAAGCTGGACCTGGCCGGCAGCGGGGAGCGTCTGCAGGAATTGCGGCGGGCGGCCGGGGGGGGGCGGGTCCTGGGCATTTCAGCCTGGAGCGGGCAGGGGATGGAGGAGCTGCGCGAGGCGCTGGGTGAGTTGAGTACGGGTGGCGCATGAGGCTGGCCATCTTGGGGGGCACCTTTAACCCCGTGCACGTGGGGCACTTGTTCCTGGCCGAGGAGACGCTTACACTCCTGGGCTACGACCGGATCCTCTTCGTGCCCGCCTGCGTCCCCGTGCACAAGATGATGGAGATCGAGGTGGGCGCGCGGCACCGGCTGCGCATGCTGCGGCTCGCCGTGACCGGCAACCGGGGCTTGCGGGTCGACGACTGCGAGCTGGAGCGAGGGGGCGACTCCTACGCCATCGACACCCTTTTGGACGTGCTGGAGCGCTATCGCCCGGAAGGCCGCCCGGGGTTGATCATCGGGGACGACCTGGTAGAGGGCTTCGCCTCCTGGAGGCAGGCCTCGCGGCTGGCCGAGCTGGCGGAGCTGATCGTGGCCCGCCGCAATTCGGTCCAGCGGGTGCCCCTCGGGTACCCTTGCAGGTACCTCGTGAACACCCTCCTGCCTATCTCCTCCTCCGAGATCCGCCGGCGGCTGGCCTGCGGGCGGTCCGTGCGCCACCTGGTCCCCGAGCGGGTGCTGCGCTACATCCGGCGGCATGGGTTGTATGTCTGACGCGGCGGCGCGGCGGCGCGCGGCGCGAGCGTGCGTCCGCCTGCTGCGGCAACATCTGGGCAGGGGGCGGCACCGGCACTGCCGGAACACCGCCGCGTTGGCCGCCCGGCTGGCGCGCCGTTTCGGCGCCGTGGCCGGCGAGGCCTACCTGGCCGGCCTGGCCCACGACCTGGCGCGCGAGCTGCCCGAGGGGGAGCTCCTGCGGCTGGCCGGCTCGGACGGCGGCCCCATCCGGGCCTGGGAGGCGGAGCGCCCGGTGCTGCTGCACGGCAAGGCGGCCGCGGTCCTGCTCGCGGCCGCGGAAGGGTTCGGCGCGGAGGTCCGGCAGGCCGTGGCGGACCACGTGACCGGCAGGCCCGGGATGTCGGAGCTGGCCAAGATCGTGTACGTGGCGGATTACCTGGAGCCCGGGCGGGGCTTCCTGAAGGCGGGCGTGCGCCGGCGGGTGCTGGCTCTGGGCCTGGACGAACAGACCGCCTGGGTTACCCAGCGCGTGGCCGAGCATCTGCGCCGGGAGGACCTCGCGATCGCGCCCCCCGCCCTGGCGCTGTACGAGGAGTTGAAGGGGCATGCTGCGACGCAAGCGAAAATGGGATAAGAGCCTGGTGGTGCTGGGACTGATCATTGCCGTCGTCCTGGCCTCGGCGGCGATCGGCTACCTGCAGCTGCGCACCGACCTGCTCTCGGAGAGCCTCCAGAAGGGCCGCCCTCTCTCCTTCCTGTTCGCGGTGAGCGGCGACCAGGAGTACCGCTTTTTCGAGGTGCTGCAGTACCACCCCCAGACCCATCGCGGGGCGGTGCTTTTCCTGCCCGGGAACGTGGGGCTGATCATCGAAAGCCTGAAGAAGGTGGACCGCCTGGACGTGCTGTACCGCTACGGCTCGATCGGGCCCCTGAAGGACAAGGTGGAGCAGATCACCGGCCTCCAGATCCCCTTCTACTTCGAGCTGCGGGAGCAGGACGTGGTGTCCCTGGTGGACCTGTTGGGGGGCCTGGAGCTGTTCATTCCCAACCCGGTGGAGTCCGCCGTGGGGGAGCGCAAGGTGCTCCTGCCCTCCGGCAGCGTGATCCTGGACGGGGACAAGATCCGGGACTTCATCGCCTACCAGGACCCCCTGGAACCGGAGACCGACTGGGTGGGGCGTAAGCAGAAGTTCCTGCAGTCCCTGCTCAAGGCCCTGGGGGAGAGCGACCTGGTCCTGGATGCCAGCCCCTTCGCCGCGCTGCGACGCCTGGTTTCCACCAACCTGGGCCCCCGTTCCCTCGCCGCGCTGCTGCGGGAGCTCGCGAAGCTGGAAAGCGAGAAGCTGATCTTCCAGCGTGTGCTGGGCAGCACCCGGACCGTGGACGGCAAGGAGCTGCTCTTCCCTCATTTCGACGGGCAGCTCCTGAAGGAGATCGTCAAGCAGACCGGGGAGACCATCGCCAGCGCGGAGCCCGGCGCCGAGGAAGAGCTCATCGTGGCCCTGGAGATCCTGAACGGGACCTCCGTGGCCGGCCTGGCCAAGCGGGCGGCCAGCGTTTTCCAGAGCTTCGGGTACGAGATCGTGGCGCTGGGCAATGCCGACAACACCGAGTACCTGAACACCGTGGTGCTGGACCGCAAGGGGCGGCTGGAGGCCGCCCAGAAGGCGGCGGAGCTGATCCGCTGCCAGCGGGTCTACTCCCGGCTGGCCGAGGGAGGGGATCTCACGATCGACGTGACGCTTATCCTGGGAAAGGATTTTGATGGACGATACTGCAAGAATTGACGCCCTGGCCATCGCGCGGCTGCTGGAGGAGCACCGCGGAGAGGATGTGCTGGTCCTGGACGTGGGGGAAGCCGCCGGCTGGACCGATTATTTCGTCATCGCTACCGTGGCCAGCGGCGCCCGCCGCCGCGGCGTGCTGCGTGCAGTCGGGGCTTTCCTGGACTCACGCGACATCCAGGCGCTTAAACGCCGGCGTCACCCCGATGTGGAGGAGGGCTGGGTCCTGCTGGATTGCGGCCGCTTCGTGATCCACCTGATGGACCGGGAGCACCGCGCCTTCTACGAGCTGGAAAAGCTGTGGTTCAGGAGCCAGGCGCTTTACTCGTCGAACTCGTCAACGCCCAGTTCGTCGTCTTCGTCGTAGTCCTCTTCCTCGTCGGCGAGCTTTTCTTCGTCGTCGTCCTCTTCCTCGAAAGCCTCGTCCTCGTACTCCTCGTCAAGGTCCTCGTCAAAATCCTCGTCTTCGTCCTCGTCCTCGTCCTCGTCCTCGAGATCCTCTTCCTCGAGATCCTCTTCCTCGTAGTCCTCGAAATCGTCTTCGTTCTCGTAGAGCTCTTCGTCGCCCAGATCGTCGAAATCAGACATAAGCTCCTCGCTCCCAAGTATAGTTCAGGGCAAAAACCACTTCAATCTACGGTCAAGCTTCGAGTTCTGTCAACTGTTTTTTTTGCAAATCTTCAAAATTGACACGTTCCGGTTTTTCAGCTACTATGCCGCCACTTGGCCCCGGATCTTTGACACCCCCTTTCCTGCCGGATTCCCCCGAACGCTTGTGCATTGGGGTGGCAGGGTATTACAATGGGTTGCCCGCAAAGGAGGACACCATGGAGATCACGGACATCCGGATCAAGCAGGTGAGCACGGAGGGCAAGCTCAAGGCCTACGTAACGGTGACTTTCGACGACTGTTTCGTGGTACACAATCTGAAGATCATTTCGGGGAAAGCGGGTACGTTCATCGCCATGCCGAGCCGTCGGACCAAGACCGGGGAGTACAAGGACATCGCCCACCCGATCAATTCCGAGTTTCGGCAGTTGATCCAGGCGAGGATCATCGCAGAGTACGATCGGGTCCGTGAGCAGGGGGGCGGGGAGCGGGCCATAGCGGCCGACGAGGACGATGGGACGTAGGCAAGCGGTAAGCCACCGGTCTTTGGTACCGGCATTACGCAGGTTCGAATCCTGCCGTCCCAGATAAGGAGTAATATTATGGAACAGAAAACACTGAATGCCGAGCAGCGAGGCATGCTCGGCAAGGGCGAGTCCGGAAGGCTGCGGCGGGCGGGCAAGATCCCGGCCGTAGTTTACGGCCACCGGGAACCGCTCGCCGTGGTCGTCGACGGGCAAGAGTTCGACACGAAGTTTCACCACATATCCGAGAGCACCATCATCCGCCTACAGGTCGGCAGCCAGGCCCGGGAAGTCCTGATCCGCGACTTCCAGGAGGACGTGATCAACGGCCGGGTCACCCACATCGACTTCTACGAGGTGGACAAGGACCGGGTGCTGCGCACCCACGTCGCCGTACAGCTGGTCGGCGCGCCGGTCGGGGTGAAAGAGGGCGGTCTGCTGGAGCACTTCGTCCACGAGATCGAGGTGGAATGCCTGCCCTCAAGGCTCCCGGAAAAGATCGAGTTGGACGTCAATGAGCTGAAACTCGGGCGTTCCCTGCACGTGCGCGAGCTGCCGCCGGTGGAGGGGGTACGATTCCTGAATTCCCCCGAGCAGGTGGTCTGCGCGGTCGTGCACAAGCGCGTGGAGGTCGAGAAGCCGGCCGCCGCCGCGGCTCTGGTGGAGGGCGAGGAGGTTGCCGCTACGGAGGAGGAATCCGCCGAGGCTCCCGCGGAGGAATAAACGCTGCCCCTCACGGTCGTGGGGCTGGGCAACCCCGGCCCCCGGTACCTGGAGACTCGTCACAACGTCGGCTTCCGGACGGTGGGCTTGGTCGCGCGGCGCCTGCGGGTGGCGCTGCGCCGGCCGTGGTTCCGGAATTACCGCCTCGCTCGCGCCTGGCCGGAAGGCCGCACACTCTGGCTGGTCGAACCATTGACCTATATGAACCGCTCCGGGCAGATTTTCCCCGGCCTCTGGTCGCGGACCAGCGGGGATGCGGACGGCCTGGTCGTGGTGTGCGACACCCTGGACCTGCCGCCCGGGCAGTGCCGTCTGCGGCGAGGAGGTTCCTCGGCGGGCCACAAAGGCCTGGCTTCGATCATCGCGGTGCTGGGCCGCGCCGATTTCCTGCGGCTGTACATCGGGATCGGACGGCCCCGTGCCCAGGAGCAGGTGGTGGACTACGTGCTGGGCGTGCCGGGCGGACAGGAGGCCGAGGCGCTGCGGCGCGGCATCCAGAAAGCGGCGGAGGGGGTGTTGAGCCTGCTGCGCGAAGACCCGCAAAAGGTGATGAATGTCATCAACCAGGCGCTCGAGTGACCCTGAACGCCGGCTGGGCGAATATCTGCGGCGGCAGGGCATCCCGCGGGGTGCGCCCATCCTGGTGGCCTTCTCGGGGGGTCCCGACTCGCGAGCCCTCCTGGGCCTGCTGGCCGAGCGCGGGGAGCTGCGGGCGTTGCACGCGGCCTACCTGGACCACGGCCTGCGCGGCGGGGAGGAACGCGCCGAGGAGCTAGCCTTCGTCCGGAGCACCTGCGCCGGCCTGGGAATCCCCCTGCACACGAGGGCCTTGCCCGCCGGGCATTTGCGCGCCGAAGCCCGCAGCGGCGGCCAGAGCCTGGAGCAGCTGGCCCGGGAGCACCGCTACCGCTTTCTCCAGCAGGCCGCGGAGGAGCAGGGTTGCGCCTATATCGCGCTCGGGCACACGGCCGACGACCAGGCCGAGACCCTGATCATGCGCTTTTTTCAGGGCGCCGGCCCGGGGGGGCTTTCCGGGATCCCCGAGCGCCGGGGCAGGATCATCCGGCCCCTGCTGGAGTGCAGCCGCAGCGAGCTGCAGGAGTGGCTGGCGCAGCGCGGCCTGGGGTATCGCACGGACTCCAGCAACCTGGACCCGGCCCATCTGCGCAACGCCGTGCGTCTTCGGCTCCAGCCCGTGGCGGCGGAGCTGTTCCCCGGCTACCGCGCTAGCTTGACCGCGTTGGCCGCGACCATGCGCGGGGTGCGGGCCCTGCTGGAGGGGGAGGCGGCCCGCCTCCTGCCCTGGAGGAGGGCCGGGCAGGGGTTCGCCATCGACGCGGCGCGTTTCCTGGCGGCTCCCCCGGCCCTGCGCCGCCAGTCCCTCTTCGCCCCGCTGCAGGCTCTGGGCGTGGGCGGAAGGCGCCTGCCCGGGCGGTTCCTATCGGGGGTGGAGCGCGGGCTGGAGCGCGGGCGTGCGGTGCTGGCGGGACGCGGGGTGCGCCTGCGCCGGCGCGGGCCTGAGTTCGTGCTGGAGAGGGATATTGTCGGTGCAGGCAAAAAAGGGTATCTTATTATCATAGAACCGAATCGCCGGTACGCGGCGGCCGGCCGGGTCCTGGACTTCGGCGCGGGGGCTCCGGGCGAAGGGTGGGTGCTACTGACGGTCGGGCCCGAGCGCGCGCCCCTGGTGGTACGGTCGGCCACGGCGGCGGATCGTCTGCGAACCGAGGCAGGGAGCACGGCCGTGAGCAAGCTATGCTCCGCGTGGCGACTTCCCCTTACAGAGCGCTGGAGAATGCCGATCGTGGCGGACAGGAACGGGGTGCTCGCCGTTCTGGGCAGCGGGCAGGGTGGGTCGGACCGGTTCCGCCCCGGCGCCCGGAGCACGGCGGGAGGCGTCGCCGTCAAGGTCGTAGCAGAGCGTTTGGAGGATCTGTGAGCAACAACGACAAGCAGAACAGGAAGGGGCCGGAGCCTGGCCCGGGCTTCACCCGCTTCAATTTCAACAACCGCATCGCCCTGATCGCTCTGATCATCCTCATCGCCTTCTTCGTGTTCTTCTTCGTCTACAGCGACCGCTCCGGCAGCCAGCAGCTGGCCTACTCCGTTTTCCTGAACTACCTGGACCAGGGCCTGGTGGAGTCTGTGAAAATCGTGGACAACTACGAGATCACGGGCTCCCTGCGAAACCAGGGCGGGGACCTCACGACCTTCAAGACCACCATACCCTACGCGGACCCGGAGCTGATCGGCAGGCTGGCCGACAAGGGAGTGCGCATCAGCGGCGGGCCGAGAGGCCGGCCGCCCCTGCAGATCTTCTTCGATACCCTGCCCTGGGTGGTGGGCCTGTTTTTCATCTGGTTCATGTTCCGCCAGATGCAGGGCAGTGGCAACCGCGCCTTCAGCTTCGGCAAGAGCCGCGCCAAGCAATACCTGGACACGGGCAATCGTATCACCTTCAACGACGTGGCGGGCCAGGAGGAGGCCAAGTACGAGCTGCAGGAAGTAGTCGAGTTCCTGAAGAACCCGCCGAAGTTCGCCCGTCTGGGGGCCAAGATCCCCAAGGGGGTGCTCCTGATGGGCATGCCCGGCACGGGCAAGACCCTGATGGCCAAGGCCATCGCCGGAGAAGCCAACGTGGCTTTCTTCCACATGTCCGGCTCGGACTTCGTGGAAATGTTCGTCGGCGTGGGCGCCAGCCGCGTGCGCGACCTGTTCGAACAGGGGCGCAAGCATGCCCCCTGCATCCTGTTCATCGACGAGCTGGACGCGGTGGGCCGGGTGCGGGGCGCCGGCTACGGGGGCGGCCACGACGAGCGGGAGCAGACCCTCAACCAGATGCTCGTGGAGATGGACGGCTTCGACACCAAGGACGGGGTGATCATCGTGGCGGCCACCAACCGGCCCGACGTCCTGGACCCGGCGCTGCTGCGCCCCGGGCGCTTCGACCGCCAGGTCGTGGTGGACATGCCGGACACCAAGGAGCGGGAGAAGATTCTGCAGATCCACGCCCGCAACATTCCCACCGCCATGGACGTGGAGTTGAGCCGGATCGCTCGCGGCACTCCGGGCTCCTCCGGCGCCGACCTGGCCAACCTGGTCAACGAGGCCGCCCTGCTGGGTGCCCGCCGCGGCAAGCAGAAGGTGGACATGCTGGACTTCGAGGACGCCCGCGATAAGGTGCTGATGGGCATCGCCCGCAAGTCCAAGGTGATCCCGCCGAAGGTGCGGGAAATGACCGCCTACCACGAGGGCGGGCATGCGCTGCTGCATTACTTCCTGGAAAATGCCGACCCGCTGCATAAGGTGACGATTGTGCCCCACGGGCAGGCCCTGGGCATGGCCTTCTCCCTGCCGGAGAGCGACACCTACTCCCGCAGCCAGGCCTGGCTCACCGACCGCATCACGATCGTCATGGGCGGGTACGCGGCCGAGCGGATCATCTTCAACGAGACCACCACCGGCTCGCAGAACGACATCGAGCAGGCCACGGAAATCGCGCGCAAGATGATCTGCGAGTGGGGCATGTCGGGGAGCCTGGGTCCCATCGCCTACGGGCAGAAGGAGGAGCCCATATTCCTGGGCAAGGAGATCGCCCGGCACAAGGACTACTCCGAGGACACGGCCCGGGCTATCGACAAAGAGGTGCGCGCCATCGTGGAGGCCAGCCTGACCAGGGCCAAGGAGCTGCTCACCGAGCACCGCACCGAGCTGGCGTTGCTGGCGAAAACTTTGGTGCAAAAGGAGACCCTGGACGATAATCAAATCCGGGAGCTCCTGAAGATGCCCGCGCGTCCCAGAACCGAAGATTGAGCGGGGCGTCGGACCGCAGCCGCACACGCCATGAGCTATAGCCCGGTTGCCTGGACGCTGGCGATCCTGCTGTTGGCCGCCACTGCCGCATTCCCCCAGGTCCGCGAGACCGATCGGGCTGCCGCCGAGCAGTACCTGGCGCAGGCCCGCGGGCAGGCGGCCGCCGGCTCCTGGGCCCAGGCCACCGCCCTGTTGGACTGCTCCCTCGAGTTTTTTCCCGAGTTCTCCGAGAGCTGCCTCCTGTACGGCCGGATCCGCTTGAGGGATCAGGCCGGGACGCGGGCCGGCCGGGATTGGCTCACCCGCGCGCTGGCCGCCGGCACCTGGACGGTCACGGACCCCCGGGAGGCCTCCACGGAGCTGGCCGGAGTGCTCGTGCGCACCCGGCGCTACGCGGAAGCCCGGCCCGTGCTCGCCGCGCTGGAGGCCAGGCCTGTGGCCGCGCCGGGTAGTAACCCGGGCCTGGGGGCCAGAGACAACCCGGACGCCGCCCTGTTGTGGGGGCGCACCCTCTCCGGCCTGGGCGACGCCCCAGGCGCCGCCCGCCACCTGGAGCTGGCCCTGGCGCGCTACCCCCGCGACGCCCGGCTGTACCTCGAGCTGGCGCGGGTGCGGCAGGCTCTGCGGCAGACGGGCAGGGCCCTGGAAGCCCTGAGCCGTGGCCGGCGTGCGCTGCCGGGCGCGCCGCAGCTCACTCTGGAGGCGGCCCGCCTGGAACGGGAGCGCGCTGGGCGCCTGGAGCTGCTGGAGGAATACGTGCGGCAGGGGGGGACGGACCCCTCCGCCGCGGCCCTGGCCCTGACCCTCGGGCCGCGCGATCCCCGGCCCTGGCTGGAGCGCTTCCTGGCCTGGGGCGGGAACGCCGCCTTGCGACCCCTCGATGACCTGCTGGCCTATTATCGTACTCTGCCGCCGCCGCTGCTGCAGGCCGTGCGGGAGTACACCGGCCTCAGGCTCCTGGACGCGGATGAAGACGGCTTCTACGAGGAGCGCTACCAGTTGCGCAGCGGCAGCCTGGCGGCCTGGACCAAGGACCGGGACCAGGACGGGGTCGCCGAGGCCGAGGTCCTTTTCGAGTCGGGGTTGCCGAGGAGCCTCACCGCGGGGAGCCTGGAGTACCGGTACAGCGAATACCCCTTCCTGGACCAGGTCACGGCGCGTGATGAGCGCGGCCGGCGGGTGTACGACCTGCAGCCTTACCGGGAGAGGCTGGCGGTGTTCGCCGGGTCGGTCCCCTTCGGGACGCGCCCGCTGCGCCTGGCGATGAGCCGTTGGCCCGGGGAAGAGGAGATCGCGCGCCTGGCCTACGCTATGCGGGAGACCCCCGGCGGGCCGGGAGCCGCGGAGCGCAGGTACACCCTGCTCTCCGGACAGATCGCGCGCCTGGAGGAGGCCCCGGACGAGAGCGGCCGTTACGGCCGGGTCGTAGAGTATTCCCAAGGCCTGCCCGTGGAAGGCCGGCGCGACCTGGATCGCGACGGGGTTTTCGAGGTGCGCGAGAGCTACACGGCGGGCGAGTTGAGCGACCTGGCCGTGGACCGGGACGGGGACGGGCGTCCGGAATACCGCGAGCAATTCAGCCCGGAGGGGAACCGCTATTTCTGGGACTACGACGGTGACGGCACCGCGGACAGCCGGGAGTGGCACAAGGCCGACGGGGTCGTGCTCCGGGAGTTCTCCAGCCGCCAGGACGGCCTCTTCGACGCTGCCGCCGCCTTCCGCGGCGAGCTGCTGGTGGAGTTCCGCCGGGGCGGCCGCGCTCTGCCCGTGATCCCCTCCTCCGCCGCCGAGCTGTACTGGCTGGGGCGGCCGGCCGACCGGCCTGAGCGGTTTCTGGAGCTCCCCGACGGGCTGCACCGCATCGATGCCGGGAGCTACTTCGTCTTCACCTACAGGGGCAGGCGATACGTGGAACAGCTATGAACAGATATAGAGCCATCGTGCTACTGACAGCGGTCCTGGTTTCCTGCGCCGGGGGTCCTCCAGCCAGGGAACCGGCCCGGAAGCTGGGTTCCTCCTGGATCGCTTCCGTCCAGGACAGTATCGACAAGGGCCGTTTCAGCCAAGCCTACCAAGAGGTGTCCTTCCTGGACCGCAACCCCGCGCCGGGGGTGGCGCCTGAGAAGCTGGCGGAGCTCAAGGACCTGATCGTGGAGCGCCTCGAGGAGAGTTTCCACGACAAGGTCGGGCGGCGGGAGTACGCCGAAGCCCTCGGCCGCCTCCACTCCCTCGCCGCCCTCGGCCGAACGGTCCCGCCCTGGAGCCAGGCGCGCCTGCTCGCCTCCCTCGCCGCGGAACGCGCCGCCGTGGGGGAACTGCCCGTGGCCTTCCAGTACGCGCTGCGCGCCCTGGAGGAGGGGGAGCGCGGCGCGGAGCACCTCGGCCTCACCCTGCGCCTGGCCGCGGAACTGGGCAATACTCCGGTGTTCCAGCGGGTGTCGGGCATCATGCAGTCGGCGGGAGTCCCGCTACCGGTCGAGCTGGCCGGCCGGCTCACGGACCTGCCGCCCGTGGAAAAGATGGTGCGCGGCACCGTCACCATCTGGGTGAACAAGGGGATCAAGATCGAGAAGGGTGTGGGCCTCCCGGACAGGGTCATCGGCAGCGGCTTTTTCATCGACCCGCGGGGCTACCTGCTCACCAACTACCACGTGATCGAAAGTGAGGTCAACCCCAAGTACGAGGGCTACTCGCGCCTGTTCGTCCGCCCTTCCGACCGGGTGGAGGCGAGGATCCCCGCCAAGGTGGTGGGCTACGACCGGATCTTCGACCTGGCGTTGGTCAAGACCGAGCTCACCCCCGAGTACGTCTTCAGCTCCGCGGCGGACCCGGAGCTGAAGGTGGGCAACCCCATCCTGGCCATCGGCTCCCCGGCCGGCCTGGAAAACAGTGTCACCTCCGGGATCGTTTCCGCCACCGGCCGGCGCTTCCTGCAGATGGGGGACACGGTCCAGGTGGACGTGCCCATCAACTACGGCAACTCCGGCGGGCCGCTGCTGGACTCCGCAGGGCAGCTGGTCGGCGTGGTGTTCGCGGGGATCGAGCAGTTTGAAGGGGTGAACTTCGTCATCCCCTTCAGCTGGGTGAACAAGGTCCTGCCGGGCCTGTACCGCGGCGGGGAAGCCCGGCACCCCTGGCTGGGGATGTCCGTCCAGGAAACCGACAAGGGGCTGGAGGTGCTGTACACGCTGCCCGGCGGACCGGCCGCCGGCGCCGGCCTTCAGGCCGGGGACCTGCTGGTGGCCCTGAACGGAACGGAGTACAGGAAGCTCGGCCCCATCCAGGCGGCCCTGCTGGAACTGAGGGCGGACACCCTGGTGTCCCTCGCCTGGCAGCGCGGGGACCAGACCCAGAGCGGCTACCTGAGCCTGGCCGAGCGCCCCTTCAGCCCGGTCGAGGAGGCCCTGGCCAAGGACCGGCGGGAGCGGGTGCTGTTCCCCCTGTTCGGCATGAAGCTGGCCAAGACCGGCTCCTTCCTGTGGCGCGACTCCTACGTGGTCGAACGGGTTCTGCAGGGCTCGGTGGCCGACGAGACCGGGCTGTCCGAGGGCGACCCGCTGACCCTCCAGAGCTGGAAGGTGAATGAAAAGGAGCGCTACGCCCTGGTGCAGATCTTCGTGAAGAAGCGCAAGTCCGGCTTCCTGGAGAGCGCGGTGCAGCTGGCCGCATATCTAGAAGTGGACAACTTCATCTAATACCTCACAACCCATGGACAGCGCCCACATTCGTAACTTCTGCATCATCGCGCACATCGACCACGGCAAGTCCACCCTCGCGGACCGTTTCATCCAGCGCGCCCGCATCGTCTCGGAGCGGGATTTCCACGACCAGATCCTGGACAACATGGACATCGAGCGGGAACGGGGGATCACCATCAAGAGCCAGGCGGTGGCCCTGCCATACCGCGCCGCCGACGGGCGGGATTACACCCTGAACCTGGTGGACACCCCCGGGCACGTGGACTTCAGCTACGAGGTGTCCCGGGCCATCTCCTCCTGCGAGGGGGCGGTGCTGCTGATCGACGCCACCCAGGGGGTGGAGGCCCAGACCCTGGCCAACCTATACCTGGCCATGGAGCACAACCTCACCGTCGTGCCGGTGATCAACAAGATCGACCTGCCCGCAGCGGACGTGGAGGCGGTGCGGCACCAGATCGACCACGACCTGGGCCTGGATGCCGACGAGGCCCTGCTGGTTTCGGCCAAGCTGGGCACCGGGGTCGACGAGCTGCTGGAGGCCCTGGTCCGTCGCGTGCCGCCGCCGGGGGGAAGCCCCGAGGAGCCCCTGCAGGCCTTGATCTTCGACTCGCACTACGACGCCTACCGGGGGGTGATCATCCACGTCCGGGTGTTCGCGGGGCGCATCCGCGCCGGCCAGATGATCCGCTTCTGGTCCAACGGGGCGGCCTACGAGGTCGACGAAACCGGGATCTTCCAGATCGTGCTGCGCCGCACCCCGGAGTTGAGCGCCGGGGAGGTGGGCTACATCCACGCGGGCATCAAGAACATCGCGGACACGAGGGTGGGGGACACCATCACGAACCACGAGCGGCCCTGCGCCTCACCGCTGCCGGGGTTTCGGGAGGTGAAACCGGTGGTCTTCTCCTCGATCTACCCGGTGGACGCCAACGACTACGAGGAGCTGGCCGGCGGGCTGGAGAAGCTCAAGCTCAATGACGCCTCCCTGGTCTACGAGAAGGACTCCTCGGTGGCCCTGGGCTTCGGCTTCCGCTGCGGTTTCCTCGGGCTGCTGCACCTGGAGATCGTGCAGGAGCGCCTGGAGCGGGAGTTCCAGCTCTCGATCGTGTTCACGGCGCCTTCAGTGCGCTACCGGCTCACCTTGAGGGACGGCCAGGCTTCGTTCATCGACAACCCCGCCAACTTCCCGGACCCCGGGCAGATTGAAACCACCGAGGAGCCGTACATCCGGGCCACCATCATCACCCCGGCCGCCTACCTGGGTGGCATCATCCCCCTGTGCCTGGAAAAGAGGGGCGAGCAGAAAAGTCTGACCTATTTGGACACCAAGCGCGTGGAGCTGATGTACGAGTTGCCCCTGGCCGAGATAGTCTTTGACTTTTACGATCGCCTCAAGTCCCTGAGCCGGGGCTACGCCTCCTTCGACTACGCGGTCGGGGACTACCGGGCCACGGACATCGTCAAGCTGGACATCCTGCTCAACGGCAAGCCCGTGGATGCCCTGGCGCAGCTGGTGTTCCGGGAGAACGCCTACCGCCGGGCCCGCATCGTGTGCGAGAAGCTGCGCGAGGAGATCCCCCGGCAGCAGTTCAAGATCGCGATCCAGGGGGCCATCGGCAGCCAGATCATCGCCCGGGAAACCGTCTCCCCATTCCGCAAGGACGTCACGGCGAAGTGCTACGGCGGGGACATCAGCCGCAAGCGCAAGCTGCTGGAAAAGCAGAAGGAGGGCAAAAAGCGCATGAAGATGGTCGGCGAAGTGGAGCTGCCCCAGAGCGCGTTTCTGTCCGTGCTGAAGACCTCCGAGGACTGAGAAGCCCAGTGGCCGCCGGGCGGAAGCGCGCGCGCTGCGCCATCGTCGGGCTGGGGCGCATCGGCTCGACCCTGGAGGAGGACCGGCTGCGGGAGAAGCCGGCCAGCCACGCCGGGGCGGTCGCCGCCAGCCGGGACTGCCTGCTGGTGGCCGGTTGTGACCTGCGTGCGGACCGCCGCGAGGCCTTCGCCCGCCGCTGGGGATGCCGCAGCCTCTACGCGGAGGCTCGGCAAATGATCGAGCGCCACACCCCCGACATCCTGCACCTGGCCACCCCTCCCGAGAGCCACCTGGAGCTGGTCGGCCTGGCGGCGGCGGCAGGGGTGCCCGTGGTGATCTGCGAGAAGCCCCTGGCCCCGAGCAGCGCCAAGGCGCGGGAGGCCGTGAGCCTGTGCCGGGCCGCCGGCACCGCCCTGCTGGTCAACCACGAAAGGCGTTATTCCCGAGACTACCTCCTGGCACGGGAGCGGATCCACAGCGGGGGATTTGGCGGACTGGCTTCCATCTCGGGCAGGCTGCACATGGGAGGCAGCCAGCCGCCGGCGGAAATCCTGTGGCGCGACGGCACCCACCTGCTCGACGCATTGCGCTTTCTCACGGGAGGCGAGATCGAGGTGAGTCACGCCGCCGGCGATCCCGCCGCGGCGGGCGGAGCGCTCCAGGTCCTGTTCCGGGCCGCAGGGGTGCCGGGCAGCCTGGAGGCGAGCGGAGGCTGCGAGCCCCTGGTCTTCGAGCTGGACCTTTTTTTCACGCGCGGCCGCCTGCGCGTCGGCAACGGGCTGTACGAGGAGTGGGAGAGCGTCCCCAGCCCGTTCTACGAGGGCTTCCACTCCCTACGCCGCCTGCGCGTCCCGGCGCCGCGCCGCAGCGGCTACTTCCGGGGAATGCTGGCGGACGCGGTCAGGGTGCTGCGGCAGCCCGGGCGGCGCCCTGTTTCCGACGGGCAGGACGGGCTGGCGGCCGTGGAAGCGATCGAGGAGATACTCCGACGCTGCGGGCCGGGCCCCGAGCCCGCCGGCTAGCCGCGCCGCAGTAGCGGCCTAAGCGCGCCGCAGTAGCGGGCTAGCGCGCCGCAGTAGCGGGCTAGCGCGCCGCAGTAGCGGGCTAGCGCCCAAGCGCTCCAGCAGCCCGCGCAGCCAGCGGGCGTTGGCCAGGCCCAGCGCCAGGTTGCCCCTGTCGGCCAGGCGCTCCGGGTCCGCCTCGGGGGTGGCGAGGAGCACGTAGTCCACGGCCTTCAGGCCCGCGGCGGTCCCTCCGCCCCGAGCCAGCGCCCCCTGCAGCTCGCCCTCCGCTTCTCGCAACAGCTCCACCTCCCGCTTCAGGAAGGCGCGTACCTCGCCGGGCTCCGGACGGAACGGCCGCGGGAGCTGGGCGGGGGGCCAGGGGCCTGCGGCCAGCAAAGACTCCAGCTCCCCGGCCGAGTCGAGCACGCGGGCGCCCGTTTCCAACCCCTCCGGGCCCAGGTCGTAGAGCCTGCCGCTGCCCGCCGCCAGGGCGCGAAGCTGCAGGGCATAGGAGCGCAGCACCAGGTCGCTCGCGCACTTCCTGCCTCCTTTGCCCGCCACCCGCAGCCGGGGCCGGGCGGCAAGGGCCTCGAAGCCGCTCATGCCCATGGGCAGAAGGCGCGAGCAACCTCCCAGCGCGCGGCGGTGCGAGGGGGCGCCGCGGGCGTGCGTCCTGCCGCCGGGGTAGCTGAAGTCCAGGCCGGCGAGAAACACCGGCCCCGCGGTCAGCGACAGGGCCGCCTGCACCGCCGTCACGCCTACCGAGCCCAAGGGCGGCAGCTCCGGGGGGAGCAGCCCCGCTTCCTTGAGGCGGTCGAAGAGGGCCAGCGGGTGAAAGCGGGTGGCGAACGCCAGGCGCCGGGGGAACAGCCTGAGCACCGCGGGGCAGGAGCACAGGTCGCACAGGAGGATCAGGGACGGGTCGCGGAAGGGCAGGAAATCCTCCAGGTTGTAGAGCTGCCCGTCCAGGGCGTATACCCAGTCGGGAGCCAGACCCGCGTCGGCCAGGACCGGCAGGGCCGTGTCCACGCACAGCAGCGTCAGTCGGGGGCGGACCCGCGCGATCTGCGGGAGTGCCGCCTCCAGGGAAGGCCCCGCCCCGGCCACCAGGATCGGGCGGGCAAGCTCCAGGGCAGGGGCCTCACCGCCGGAGGCCAGCGTCACCAGGTTGGTGAACAGGTTGCGGAGCCACAGCCGGGACATGTGCGCCAGGGTGATCCGGTTCTGCCAGAACCGGCGGATCTCCTCCTCTAGGGCTTCCCGAATGGCGTCGTAGCCCGCCCTGTCCAGATGGTAGGAGCCGCAGAGGGCCACCACCTGCACGCGGCGGAAATGGTGCAGCCCCAGCCCCCGGGCGGATGCGACCGCTCGCTCCCGGCTGGAAGTGCGCAGCACCGTGAGGCGCGGGTCCCGCGGCAGGGGAAAGCCGGCGGCCAGCGCGGCCAGCTTCGGGTCAGCTTCCACGCAGAGCAGCTGGCCGCGCGCCGGGAGCCGGTCCAGCAGGGTCTGCAGGCCGTAGCCCAAGCCCAGCCCCGGCACGAGGACCAGGGAGCGGTCGTCGAGCCGGGCGGCGGCCGCGCGGCGGCGCGCCCCCTCGCGCGGCTCAGAGGAGGAGTAGAGGTTTTTTCCGCGGTACAGAACGGTGGGGCCCCTCCCGGTATCCTCCAGGAGGGGCTCGTCCTCGATCATTCGCCCTTGGTCGGCTGGGCGGTATACACGTGCGTGTAGAAGGTTTCTTGGAAGTTGTCCTTCAGGTATTCCGGCTTCAGGAGTCCTGCCTGCAGGTCCGTCTCCAGCGCTTGCCTGGCGAAATAGGCGTAATATTCCTCGGTGAGGGCCAGCTGCTCCTCCGGCGCCTTCCGGATCTCGTCCAGCTTGAGCACGATCACCTGGTCGTCCAGGAGCACGGGTTCGGAGACGTCCCCCGGGGCGAGGCGGAAGGCCTTCAGGAAGAAATCCTTGTTGGCGGCCGAGGAGGAGATGTCGGTCGCCTGGGCGAGTGAGCGCACGGGGGCCAGGAAGTAGATGCCCTGGAAGTTGAGCGGGAAATAGTCGGTCTGCTCGGCCTTCAGGTTCTGGCTGAGGGCCGCACCCAGGAAACCGATGTCCCGCGTGCGCAGGCGGAAGGCGTCCGCCTTTTTCACCAAGTAGTCCTCCACCTGGCCCTTCTCGTAGCGCATCACATAGCCGCGCACCACCCGCAGGGTCTCCGCGTCGCTCAAGTCCGGGCGCAGGGTCGGGGAGTCGCAGCGGTAGATCATCCAGCCATAGCGGCTCTTCAGCACGCTCGACAGGGCACCCTCCGGGAGCGACATCACGGCTTCCAGCGGCTCCTTGGCCTCGAACTCCTGCTCTAGATCAAAGAAATATCTCCAGCCGGCATCCCCCCCCTTTTCCGCGTAGGAGTCCTTGGAATGGGCTCGGGCCAGCTCCTCGAAGCTGGAGGAGCGATCCTCCAGCTTGCGGCGGATCTCCCGCGCCTCGCTCTCGCTGGATTTGACCAGGATCTGGCTCAGCTTGATACGACGGAAGCGGTCCAGGTTCTTATCGCCGAAGGCCTTGAGCTCCTCGTCGGGGAAGCCCGTGAAGGGGAAGCTGACGAACGAGAACTTGCGCTGGGCGGAGATCAGGCCCTTGAAGAACTCCACCTCCTTCTGGCTGTAGCGCGGGTTCACCAGCAGGTCGCGCTGGACCTGCTCGTCCAGGAGCTGCTCGCGGAACAGCTTGCGGTAGGAGTACTTGTCGGCGTTAGAGGTCGCGCGGTAGCGCTCCTCATTGAAAACCCCGCCGTAGCTCCACGGGCCGGACTGGATCAGGGCCTTGTCCACCCGGTCTTCGGAGACCCAGGCCCCGGCTCTGCTGGCCTCGGCGAGGAAGGCCAGGTGCATCACCGTCTGGTCGAAGGCGGTCCTCCAGACCTGGTAGGCCACGGCTTCCAAGTCCTCCTGGCCCTGGTTGCGGGAGCGCAGCTGCTCGTTGACCTGGCCGACGCGCTCGGCGAAGAAGTTGGCGGCGTAGTACTCTACGGGTTTGCCCTTGTAGGTGCCGAACTCGATCTTTCCTCCGGCGCCGCGCAACCTGCCGCGTGCCGCGGGGGTGCCGATGAAGGTCACGACGATCACGACCAGGATCGCCACGCTCAGGGCGTAGATGACCGGGTGGTGCTCTCGCTTCTGCTCGACGATGTTATCCTTGTTCTCAGCCTTGCGGCGCGTGGCCCGCCTGAACTCTCGTGACGGCATATGGGTGCCACCTTAGCATTGTTGCCCGGGACTGTCAATTCAGGCGGCGAAGCCCGCTACTGCGGCCGTCTTGACATAGGGGTGTTCGGCAATTATATTGATCTTCGATCTGGGGGCGTGGCGAAGTCTGGTTATCGCGCCGGCCTGTCAAGCCGGAGATCGCGGGTTCAAACCCCGTCGCTCCCGTAGGAAAGCTGTTCTGCCGTAATGAGTTAGCCGCAGCCTGCTGCCCGTGTAGCCAGTTGTGAGGGGGATACTGGGCATGGCGCGCTACCGCGAACCTTTCACCCTGTACTACCGCAAGAAGCAAGACGGTCAAAAGGTCTGGTACTGGCGGACCTACGACGAGTACGGCGACCGCACCCCGGGGTGCTCCACTGGCCTGACTTCCAAGACGCTGGCCACGCGCTACTGCATGGAGCTCTACCGCCAGGGGCGCCTGGTGCCTTCGGCAGATCCGCTGTTCCGCGACTACGCCGTGCCCTGGTGGATCTGGCAGACCTGCGCCTATGTACGGGGCCGGCGGGAACGCTCCCCGGAGGGCCGGCCGACCATCAGTGAGCGCCACGTGGTCGACATGCGGCGGATCCTGGAGGCCTACCTGCTGCCGACCTTCGGCACGAAACGCCTCTCCGCGATCACCCCGAAAACCGCGGAGTGCTGGATGTTTGAGCTGCGGGATCGGGGCCTGTCGGCCAAACGGGTCAACAACATCATGGGCTGCCTGCGCGTCATGCTTAACGAGGCCGTGCGCCTGGGCCAGCTCCATCTGAACCCCATGGATCGAGTGCGCCCCCTGGCCGGCGGCGCCGCAGAGCGGAAGCTGCTGAGCCTGGAGGAGGTTCGCAAGCTGTTTGCTGCGGAGGCCGTCGAAAAGGCCTGGGGCGGGCACTTGCTGTACCGGGCCCTCAACCTGACCGCCGCGGCCACGGGGTGCCGGCTGGGAGAGCTCCTCGCCCTGCAGGACGCGGACGTGCACGACGAGGGCTACTTTCACATTGCCCATAGCTGGCATGCCCGCTACGGCCTGTTGCCGACGAAAACCCGCCAGGAGCGCGACGTCCCGGTGCCGGCCCGGGCGCTGGAGGCTATCGAGCCTTTCCGCGGCTCCGGCGGCTTCGTGTTCTCGATAAACAGAGGCAAGCGCCCGATCGGCAACAGCAACGCGACACGGGCCCTGCACGCGGCCCTGGAGGCTGTCGGGATCCCCGCCCAGGAACAAGTACAGCGGCATCTGACTTTTCACGGCTGGAGGCATTGGTTCAACTCGGCGGTCCGGGCCCGCGGGGTTCCCCTGGCTGTGCTCCAGCGGGCGATCGGCCATACCAGCGCATCGATGAGCGAACGCTACACGACATTCAGCCTGGAGCACTTCGCCCCCGTGGTGAAAGCGCAAGCGGAGTTGTTCCCTGAGCAGGAGGCCGCGGGTGGGTAAGCACGAAAGCGGATCATTGGACTTCGAGGCGATCGAGAAAGCCAGGAAGGATAAGCAGGGACCGCTAACACGAGCCTGGATCAAAAAGGCTGAGAAAGTTTTCCGTAGACCTCCTCCAGATTGGCGGCAAATCAAGCGAGACTTCGCAGCAGGCATAAAGGGAGGTGAACATCTTATTCGATGGTTTGACCGCGAGCTGGAGCTGATTGAAAGAGATCGGCAAGTGTGCCAACTGCTCTTCGAAGCCACCCAATTTGTTAAGTTTAATGGGCAAGAGGTGCAATCTTCGGCGCTGTACGAAGCCATCCGGTTGTATGAACGTCAGAAAGACATTCGCACAGCAATTGATGACAGCGAGCAGGAAACAAGCCCAGGCTATGAAGAGGTTCTGGCGGAACTCCGCTTGCAATTGCAGTCGATGCGCGCTCGCGTTCTTCTTGCAGTAGAAATAGCGAAAACGGTTTACAAAAGTCGTTGCCAGAGACGGGGTCGCCCGCAGTCGGCATTGCTGCCGTTGATCTTGGCTGCCGAAATCAACTACAAGCTCACTGGTGGAAAAGGGATTCCTTCCTACCGCTGGACTCATTCCGAGGGCGGATCTCTTGATTACGTCGAGGAGTTACTTAGACAGTTAGGAAGTCCCGTTTCTCGAGATGCTTTAGCCCAAGCGATCCGAAAGCTTCAACCCCGCCTGCATCCGAAATCGCGTAGAGAAAAATAGCCTGAAAAACTGACAATTGTTATATGTCTCACGATGTTCCCTTTCGTGATAGAAGGGGGGCATGGAAACGACTTTTTTCACTTATGTTGAAGCCGCTGCCCTTCTGCGGATCTCCCCGACGACTCTACGCAAAAAAGTAATGCTCCGCCAGGTCGCTTTCTTAAAACCATTCGGGCGGCACGGTCGCGTGCTTTTTTCCGAAGCGGATCTCCGCGCCATGCTGGAGCGGTCCAGAGTCCCGGCGGTTGAGCCCGCGGCAGCTCCAGGCCGGCGCACGAGGGCCGCAGCGGGGACGGCGTAAGTGACTGCTGTCGCCCGTCCGATCGCAGAGCTGACCACTGCCGAGCTGGCTATCGAGCGGGCTCGCCAAGCTCGTGCGCTGCGAAAGGCGGCCGGGTTCACGGTCCTTCTAGAAGCATTCTCCAAGATCGAATCAAAACCGCTACGCTGGCTATGGCCGAACCGGATCCCGCTGGGCAAGCTGACGATCATCGCCGGGGATCCCGGGCTTGGAAAATCCCTGCTTTCCTTGGACCTTGCCGCGCGGGTGAGTCGGGGCTACTCGCTACCTGACGGCGAAAGGGCGGGAGCCGGAGACGTGATTCTTGTTTCCGCCGAAGACGACCCGGGAGACACCATCCGCGCACGACTTGAGGCGGCCGGCGCAGATCTTGAGCGCATACATTTTTTGCAGGGATCGTTCAAACACAACGACAACGGCAAGTCTGCATTCCGGGAGTTCAATCTCGGCGACGTGGAAGCCTTGGCCGATGCCCTGGACGCGATCGAGGAACAGGGGCGGACCGTGCGGCTCATCGTGATCGACCCACTGTCCGCGTTTCTGGGCGGGGTGGACGACATCTCCAACGGTGAAGTCCGCGGAGTCCTGCGGCCTCTTTCCGAGCTGGCCGCGAGGCGGGGGTGTGCCGTTATCGGCATTTCGCACCTCCGGAAGGGCATGTCGCCCGTGGCAATTTACAGAGTGACCGGCTCACTCGCATTTGTGGGCGCGGCCCGCGCAGTATACGCCGTGATCCGGGATCCCGAGGATCGCGAGCGGCGCCTGTTCATTCCTGTGAAATGCAATCTCTCGCCCGACTTCTCTGGCCTGGCCTATAAAATCGAATCCGCTGACGGGGTGCCCTTTCTCCACTGGGAGGAAGGGGCAGTTTATCAGGCGGCGGACAGTCTCCTCGGCGAGTCCGGGGGCGAGCACCGGAGCGAGCTGGAGGAGGCGGTGGACTGGCTGCGGGATGTCCTGTCGGAGGGACCTCTGCCGGCGGTCGACCTTCAGCGCCAGGCGCGGGAAGCTGGCATCGCCATGCGGACGGTTATAAGGGCGAAGCGGTCCGCTGGCGCTGTTTCTCGTCGCGAAGGCAAATCCTGGTCATGGACACTTCAAGATTGCCAAGAATGCCAAGATGCCCATAGTGGAAATGTTGGCCATCTTGGCAACCTTGAAACGGGGGCCGAGCAATGAAGCCAAAGATACCCCGTTACATGTGCCCTCTACTACGGGACCTGCGAGAGCGGCAAGTGCCGGCGGGCCTTCATAACATCATCGTCCGGCATGACAGTTGGTGCGCCCACTGGAAGGGCGGTGCCTGCGACTGCAACCCGGAGGTCGAGCTACCCTTCCCGGGAAGGAATTGAAGTAGGTGGCAGAAGGACAAAACGGACGGGCACCTGAGCCTGGTACGCTTCACCGGCAGGCGGAGAGCTCAAGAGAGGTTGAAGTGCCATCTGTTCCCGCGATAATAGCGAAGAAACGGCAGCGCTCCAAGCCTGACGCGCAGTCAGAAAATACTCCTGTCAAGCGGAAGCACCGATCCGGCAAGAACAAGTACGATGTGATCCGTGCGGGGCGTGGCCAGGGCGGTAGACGGTCGACGGCGGAAGACGCCGTTCGGCATCAGCTGGCCATGGAGACCTATTACCAGTGGCGGGGCGTGACCAAGGCACACGCTCCCCTGAGCATGGCGGAAGCCTATTTCAGGACTCACCCCGAGAAGCGCAAGCGGATGACTGCGGCCGTCGCTACGCGGTTGGCTGTGCGCGAGATCGCCTACGCAAAGGAGCATGGCGCGGAGGACGATGTACTCCAGGCCTACAAAGCGCGGGGCCTGGATGCCGTGCGGCTTGCAGCAGAGCATGAGCTGCGGTTGCGGGCCAACACGCTGAAAGAGGTAGTGAAAAGCGAGGTGATCCGGCCGCGGTCCAAGAAGGGCAAACCAGGCAAGCGGGCATATGTCCTGACGCAACGAGAAACGATTGAGGTCGAGGACAACGCCACGCGCATGAGGGCCACGGAGTTGCTGGCGGACGTGCACGGCGCCCGGAAGACACCTGCCGGCGGCGTGCAGCAGAACGTGGGAATCATCTACGTGCTCGGCGGAAAGATCATGAAGAAGCGACAGGAGAGGCTGGACGTATGACCGAGGACGAAGCGTTGGCCCGCCGCGTTCTGCTCTGGGCAAACGGCGGTGACACTCTCGGGATCCGCTACTGATTTGCGGCCGACAACCCCTACCGTGCAGCAATTCCGCGTTCAGCATTTCGTGGTGGATTCCCTGGGCTGCCTGTCCACCGCCGCCGTGTGGGTTCGTGTGCAGCATGTAGTGACCGGACATTTTTAGTTTGATGAATACTGCGCGGCCCAGGGGGAGCTGAGGATCGACGGCCATCTGATGCCAATCAAGAGCTATTGGGTCGTCATGCATTTGGACAAGGCAGGCATGTTGCTGCCGGCGGTTCTCTTTTTTCTTACAACCATCACTCCCCTGACTTAGACTAGTAGGCGTGCGGGCAGCACGGCGTGTCAAGGCACCCGTCGCGTGGTAGCGGTCGATTCCTATTAGGATCTCGCCGGGGTGTCCCGTGCCGCCCTGGCGCTTCATTTCCGTCAATGCAAGGAGCCCACCGTGGAGATTCACAGGGAACGTGAAGGTCGGATTTTCGAGTATGTGTTGAAACTCTGGGTCGAAGGGAAGCAGGGGCAGCCCGTACCGGAGGACCTCAAGCCGAAGATCGGCAAGGCCTTCAGTGAGCTCTTCGATCGAGTAGACAGCATTTTCGCTGAGTATGAGATGGGAGGCCCCAAGGTCGTCTAGGGCGTTGCAGCAGGGCTTGGCTGGGGGAATTCTATTGCCTGGTGGAGCTGGCGCAGGTCGAGGCGCCCCGCCGCAGGGTGAACGCAGCATGAGCACCGAGCCGATCAGTGGCCTGCGCAGCATCCAGAACTTGCACAAGCTGGCCTTGAAGGCCCTGGAGGCCCTGCCGGAGCGGGTCGGCTGGAAGGAAACCGAGCGGGAGGCCCTGCGCTTCCTGCGGGACCAGGGGGACCGGGAGCGGCTGGTGGACGCCATCGTTGCGTACATGCGGGAAGAAAGGTGAAAGGTAAGTGCGACAAAACTGATAGGAGGGAATTATGGCTATTGATATAGAGCGGGGCTTTCGGCGCCTGCCGAATTTAGCTATTGTCAGCGGAGTTTTTCTTTCAGGCGGCTCGATTGTGCTCGCTCTTGTGATAAAAGAAGTACGTCGACCTCTTTTAATTATCGTTGGAGTGCTCTCTGGTTTTGCTGCCTATTTCGCGGTGTGGGGCATATTCTATTTCGTGCGGTGGATCATCCAAGGATTCGTTGGAAAGATAATCGGGACATCATGAGTAGGGGGAGGTGTACAGCCGTGCATCCTACTACACGTGTAGAAGGATGCAACCCGCAGGGGGCGCGAGGGGGAAGCTGGCACACCGCGTGTACAGGAAATCTGAGTCGTGTTGCAACTCGTACGTGAGCGTAAAGGGGAGGCGAGTAATGAAGGGGCCCCGAGCGAGCGGGGCAGGGTGGAATGAATCGAGGAGGAGGAAAACATAAAGAAGAGAATCATTGTGTTGCTTTCTGTGATTTTCCTAGCCCTACTTGTTTCAGCGTGCAGTTTGCTGTTGCCTGAAGACGCGGAAGTGAGATTTCAGAATCTTACAGATTTCACCCTTTTTTACGGCGTGAAGTACGGCGAAGCTGAGTATATTGGAACTGTACCTCCAGGTTTCATTTCGCAGTACTACAGGACTAGCCCGGGAACCTATTCACTGCAAGCTAGAGATGCTGGCGGAAACTGGCTGACAATCAGTACGGGTTCTCTAACGGTTGAAGGAGGCCACAAATACACAATCGTTGGGATTGGCAGCGGTGGGGTGTATTTTTGGAACATAGTTCAAGATCAATAGCCTTCAAGAAGTTGCAACACGCGCGCGGGCGCAAGGGGAAACTAAAGGATGATTCATCGTGAATTATCGTTTTCCGTTGCACGGCGCGCGGGGGCGCGAGGGGAAACACACTTTCCGACAGCGCCCTCCCCCGGAAAGTGTTCTCCTCCAACTCCCCGCCCGCGTGGGGGAACCCCTGCCCGCTACATAGCAGAAACCCTATGCAACGCGCGTAGCGGCCCTACAGCGCCTCCCGCAGAGGTTCTACAGGCGTAGGTCGGCCCCCACCCAGAAGGAGAGCGGGGGCATCACGTAGCCATTCACGCTTTGGTATACTTGGTTCAGCAGGTTCTTGCCCGCCAGAGAAAGGCTTACCTGGTCGCTCAGGGCCTGACGAACCTCGGCATTGATCAGCACGTAAGGATCCAGTCGGGTAGTGTTGGCCTCGTTGGCGAAGCGTTCGCCGACGTACTTCGCATCCACTCCGAGGCGGGTCCGCCCCGTTTCAAAGCTCAGGGCCAGGTCAGCCTTGTGCACTGGCGAGTAGATCGCCCGCCTGTCGTCCCCGAAACCATACGAGGCGGAAGCCCCTTTCAGCACGAAGCTGTACAGAAAGGTGTAACTGCCTGAGAGCCGCAAGCCGGGCAGGAGCTCGAAGCTCAAGTCGGCCTCCGCCCCGGGGAACAGGGCTTCCCCGATGTTCACCGGGATGCTGGGGAATGCGGTCAGGTCCCACTGGATCCCGTCCAGCACGTACCGCACGAAACCGAACAGGTTGGCCTCCAGATGGCCTGCGATCACGGTGATCCCCAACTCACCGGTGTAGCCGGTTTCCGGGCGAAGACCAGGGTTGCCTGCCGTGAATCCCCAGGGATCGCTCCAATACAGGTCGTTCAGAGTCGGCGCGCGGTAAGAGCGGGCGCCGCTGGCTTTCAGCGACACGCTTTCGGACAAGGCCAGTACCGCGGCCAGCTTGTACGTCAGGCTACCAGGGAAATCGGAGTACAAGTCGTAGCGCGCCATCGGGGTGAGGGTGAGCCAGGCCAGCAGATACAAGGGCGCTTCCAGGAAGGCGCCTCCGCTCAGGCGAGTCTTGCTCCCGATCGAGGTGCTATCCGCGCTGTCAAACAGGAGGTTCCCGCCGTAGACCAGCTGCAGCCATTCCGCGGCTGCCAGCTTCTGGGACACTTCCAGACCTACGCTCTGCAGGCGGTGCTCGTCGTCCGTGGACCAGACGGGGTCCTCGTACCCCAGCCCGGAGTATTTATAAAACAGGCGGGCGTCCAGGGACAGCAACGGACTGCCCAAACTCGGAGTCTGGTAGAAAACCTGGACCTGGAACGCGGAGACCTCCTGCGCAGCCTCCGTTGGCAACCAGGCCGGGTCGATGCTGCCGGGCGCCTGGGCGCTGGAGTAGCCGAGCTGCCCCTTTACTCCCATCCTGCCCGGCCCGGCAGGCACGGTCAGGGACAGGGAAGCGTCGCCTTCCAACAAAGCCGCGTTGATCCTGCGCCGGTAGTCGTCGATGTACTGGGCGTCATACCAGACGAACCCATTGCCGGCGCGGGTGAAGGAGCCGGTAACCAGGAAGTCGGCCAGCCCCAAGGTCTGCGAGTACTGTGCCCCTACGCGCTGCGTGTCCAGCAGGTCCAGGTAATTTGCCCCGACCGGGGTCTGGGTCGATCCGTCGTATACCTCCACCGCGTCGCGCGGGATGTAGCCGCCATTGGTGACGCTGAACCGGAAACGGTCTACGGCCTTGTCCTTGGTGATGATGTGCACCACCCCGGCCACCGCGTCCGCCCCGTACAGGGCGCTGGTGCCCCCCCGCACGATCTCGATGCGCTCGATGTTGTCCACGGGGATTTGGGAAAGGTCCGCCCCTCCCTGCCGGCTGTCGTTGAGCCGCACCCCGTCCACTAGGACCAGCACCTGGGCGGCGGTGGAGCCGCGGATGCTCACGCTCTGTACGGAGCCCGCGGTACCGTTGTCCGCGATCGACACGCCGGCCACCTGCTCGAGAGCCTCCGCGGCGCTGAGTGCCGTGGCCAGCTCCTCCCCGCTCACCACGGTGACGTGGTCGGGGCTGGCCAGG
>Ga0315273_10001192_pt1 | contig 29222 bp, 21 predicted proteins | sample YL17G02_0_MG_FD_205753 | JGI IMG/M metagenome (GOLD analysis project Ga0315273, IMG submission 205753) | Sediment microbial communities from Yellowstone Lake, YNP, Wyoming, USA - YL17G02_0 | ecosystem: Environmental > Aquatic > Freshwater > Lake > Sediment | place: USA: Wyoming | collected... | reverse complement strand
GGATGCACTATTTTCGGTGGAACCTTATCTATATTGATAACGTGCTTACCATTATTTCGTAGAGCCTCAACTAAGTGTGAACCGATAAAACCCGAACCGCCAGTAACTACAACAAGTTCTTTCATTTGATTACCTCTCCTATAGATTCTACAACCATATCAAAACCACTTCCACCATTTGCAACAAAATGTCCTATTATAATATAAGTTTTGCCAATCTCTAATTTGTGGTGTCCTATTAATCTCATTGAAGGTGTGATGGATGACCAACCCATATCTTTATCAAAAAGCACATCTGTATAAAGTGGTGAATACCACACCTTTTTTACCTTTTCGTTTAACACTACTCCACCGAGTTGTGTGTCCTTTATAATATCGTTATAGACCACCATGCCAAATCCAACAATACCAAAAAATATAATTAGCATTAATCCAACGCCTGCAAGTGTCATTTTTTCACTCAAGAACGAACACCCAACTCCTTTAATAATCTACGTTGCATGGTAATTATAAAGGTTATGGTCGCAAGTGTTAAAGCGGATATAAAAGATATACCACAAATGAGTGCAAGTGATGGAATTAAACGATAAGTTGTAAGATATAAAGAAAGTGTCCATATACCTGTAAACACAGATGTGAGTAATAGTATTAATGCAGGAATACCTAAAAACGTATAAGGTTTTCCCCAAACAGCACCCCAGAACATAATTTCTATCAGAACCATACCCTGATAAATTACTTTATGAATGGGTTTTTCTGGTTCATCGTATGTGATGATGCAGGGGACTTCGGATATTGTTAAACAATTTTCTTTAGCCCTGTTTAATATTTCGAGTGAGGCTTCCATACCATCTTCGGTGAGATTTAATTCATTTATTGCTGTTTTGTCGTAAGCTCTGAAACCACACTGAGTATCACCTATACCATAAATTTTATTTAAACCTTGTATAACAACTCTTCTATGGAACGGAATATTACTATCTGTTATAAATCTATTACCGATAACTATATTACTTTTTTTAATCTGAGATAAAAAGTTTGGTATTTCTTGTGGATTGTGCTGTCCGTCACCATCGATGGTAATTAAAACTTTATATTCATTCTGTTTTGCATATTTAAAAATCTCTTGTAGAGCTTTGCCGTAACCACCCCAAGAATAAGAGTGAACCAAAGCACCCTCAGATGTTGCTATTTCTTCGGTTTTATCGGTTGAGGCATTGTTTAGAACAAACACATCACCGTATTTTTTGGATTCTCTAACAATATCTGCTATGTGCTTTTCTTCGTTGTGTGCAGGAACGCCTATCAAAACCTTTTGTTTTATGGGATATTTCATTTTTGGTGTTTTATTCATTAATTCTGTTTCTTGTGTGTCATCCGATATTGTGTCACATGCAACTAAATGATAATGTTCTGGAATTGTGCAAAACGTGGAATCCATAAGATACCACGACTCAACACCCATAACAGTATTCATGTAATCATAAATAACGGAAAAAACAGCCATTTTCTCAGGAAATGTTGGATCGTTGGTGTGTCTACGAATGCTGCACATAACACGAACTTTGTGTCCTTTCATTTTTATAGTTTTAACTAAATATACCAAACCATCGGAGTAAATTAACACCTCTCTATCTGGTATGGTACATAAAGGACACGCCATCTCTTAAATCACTTGGCTCTTGGTGCTTTCCACTTTTCTGTGAATTCTTTTATGGCTTCGTCTGTTTTTACATGTTTAAACATACCCAAAACAATATCGTAGGGAACAGTGACTATATCCGCACCTGCAGCAAAACATTCTTGGACATCTCTGGGTTTACGGATACTACCACATATAATGTTTGTGGTTATACGTTTACCTAAATATTTGTCTAATGTTTTTATTTGCTCTTCTGCGTACTGATGTCCGGTATTCCCAAGAGATGTATCACCATAATCTATCATTCTATTGTAAAAGAATGATATGAATTCTGGTCTACATGTATGTGCCATTATGCCCTGATATGCCGACATAGCACAGGTCATGTTTATAGAAACGCCTTCTTTATGAAGCATATGTGCAAGTGCTAAACTACCAAAATCAATGATTGGTATTTTTATAGCTATCCTTTCTATGCCTATTTCAGCATAAGACATAGCTTCGTTAAAAAGCTCGTCTATGGGTTTAAACGGGTCTAAAAGCTCGACAGAGAGGGAATCTAGGTTATAATCAACACTATCTACGTAAGAATAAATCTCTTCAATGCCCTCAACCTGATTCACAATCCCTGCCTTAGCCATAAGGATAGGATTGGTAGTGATTCCATCTACAATACCATATTGTAGAACTTCTCTAATGTGTTCAACATTTGCCGAATCTAAGTATAGTATAGTCCAACATCCTCCATATATTTTTTAAGTAGTTCTGAATTTATATCTGTTTTCTTATGCTTCGCACTAACAGTATCTATAGCTGTTAATAGTGTGACTTTATCTAATTTTGATATATAAAGAGAAACAATAAACGGTGAACGTGATCTTCCTTCTCTACAATGTATGAGAACGTTCTTACCTTTATTCACCTCTTCTTTCATTCTCTTTAATATTAAATTGTAGTGTTTTATTGGGTTCGGTCCATCTAGTAGATGGAATGTGTAATCTTCTTTACCCGTGACACTACCGCTAACATTAATGACGTAACAAATGTGGTTTTTTCTTAGTTCTTTTATAGTATATTTATCGTCACCGACAAATACACCATCTAGTATTTTTGTAATTGACAATCAGCGTACTCCTTTCTGTTGTTTTATTTCCGAGACTAATGCGTGTGACCATACAGAGTGTATTCCCTCAACTATATAAGGATTTATGTTATTTATATATAAACATATATCACAAACATCTTTGAGGTTTCCGCCATCGTTACCAACGAATGCATATCTGTAACAATGCAATGTTTTGAAATATTCTACAAGATTAAATAAATTAGAACTCCATGATTCGTTGTTTGGACTTCTACCACTTGATCCGTTTACACTGGCTATAATAAGTATGTCACCTGTTTTGGCTTTGCCTTTTACAATGGATGTATAAACATTATCCCATCCATCATCGTTGGTTTTGGCTGTGAGTGCAGATATATTATCTGTTAAACAAATTGCCATGATACCCAGATTGGATAAGTCGGATGCTAAATGACTCATAGTGGCAGATGAGCCACCATTACCAACAAGCCAGACAGTTGAGTTAAAGCGATGTGCCCTAGTGTATATGGCGTATGCCATATCTTTTATTTTCACATAGTCTGTTTCTAAAAGATACTTTGAAACCGCTTCTCCAACCTGTCTAGCCGACATTACTCCATTACCTCAGAACCTGTATAAGTAAACTTAAATGGAACGTAGCACGATCTATCTATTATATCGGACTTTAATATATCTTTCTTCACATCGTTGTCTGGTACAACCAACATTAAAAATCCTCCAGATCCAGCACCGACAAGTTTGCCACCATATGCACCAAGAGATATACATTTACTGTAAATATTATTTATTTTAAGAGTGGACATATCAGATGAGATAGACTTCTTAATATCCCAATGTTCGTTCATAAACTCGCCCAACTTAGTCCAATCTTTATTCAAGATAGCAACTGCAGATTTTTTACCTAATTCGTTAATCTGTTTTAGTTGGTTCTCGGAGGTTTTTACTTTTGTGAGTATACTCTCCGAATCACGTATGCTAGAAGTATATAACAACATAAGTTTATCAGCTAATTCTGGGAAAATAAGTAATTCTGAACTTACTACCCCTTTAGTATCAATAGAGTATGCTCTAAGTCCACCAAAAGCAGCACAATACTGATCCTGTTTTCCCACAGAACGGTTTAGCTTATTTCTCTCGATGTCGTAAGCCGATTCTGCTAATTTCTCAGCATTCCAGTCAGGATTAAATGCTTTTATAGCACCGACTGTGAAAGCTCCAGAACCACCTAAACCTGAACCACCGGGAAGATCTGCAAAAGTAACAAATTCTACATTTTGCCAAATATTGAACTTTTTAAAAAGTTCTTTTATAATGGGATGTTTTATACTCTGCCATCCGTTAGTTTTTTCAAGTTCTGAATAAACTATTCTAAGTTCCTTCTCAAACCTGTCCTTAATGGCAACATATACAAATTTATTTATGGTTGCTGAAATCCAAAAACCACCATTTTTGGTGTAATATTCGGGGAGATCTGTCCCTCCACCACCGAGTGTGATTCTCATAGGTGTTCTAGTGATAATCATTTCTTCTCAGGCTCCTTTGGGATGCTCTTATTCACAGCATACATTGATATTAGAGTGCATATTAATCTTATGGTCATATAATAAGCCGAATTCCAAACACGGTATTGCTCTATACCAAGTGGTGAGGGTATTTCTCCAAATCTCATGAATATGCCAGCCAAAACAAATCCGCCTGAAACCACAAATAATGTTGGTATATCTTTTTTCCATCCGACAGACTTGTGAACAAACCAAACGAACATTAAACCCATGACATGTAGAACCCACTCAGGTTCAAAACCTCTATTATACGCATTATATAATAAGAAGGGTGTTTCCCAATAAAAAGAGCCTATAAAAGCACATATCATGCTTATAGATATTGCCTGTGGGAAATTCCATTGCTTTACATTTATTAAATAATATGTAAACGTCATGGCTAAAGTAAAATAGAATATCATTAAAAAAGATGTCGGATATGAGTTGTATATAAAATCAAATATAGATACGACATATTCCATTAAACCAACAAATATGAATAAACCACACACTAAAGAATATTTATATATCGAACTGAAAAAGTTGTTGAGTTTGTCTGTTTTAACGTAAAATAAAGACATCCAAGCGATAGGCATAAGCCACATTATGAAGAAGTAGTTCAGGGCAATAAAATAAAAAATATCATTAAGAATCATGTTCAAAACCTCGGTGGCTCAACATCGTATGACTCGTCCTCATTAGTAATAACGAGTAGAGGATAAAGTAGGAAAAAGGAACTTAATCTCATTAAAATCCAGAAAGGATTTATGTTTGGATCAACGGTTCCGATGCCCTGATTGTATAAGTCTAGCTTTACCCAAAATCCTGTAATATATAAACCATAAAAACCTATAATCTGAAATAGGAATAAAATAAACAAAAACGAAAAGTCGTTTTTATTTAGTTTACTCTTGAATATTGGATAATGCCTACGCATAGTTAATAATATTGTAGCTAACCAAACGATGGCACAGATATTTATTAAAAACATTAAATATCCTTCGGAGTTAAAAAACATATTGTTTAAATCCCATAGAAAACCACCGATGTAGCTATGTAGAGCTATCAGGGAGAAGGAGACTATAAATCTCGCTATTATGGGTATGTGACTTAATGTAGTCTGGAATAACATAAATGAAAATGTGAAAAGAATCATAGAGAAACTATGAACATAATTAGTTGTGAATGGAATTCTGACTATAGCATAAATATTCATATTATCTACGATGGGAATTAGACAGTAAATAGTTATAAACAACGGCACAAGGAAAGTGGATAAGAAGGATAGAAGTTTACCTAAGTTAGACATTTAAGTGGACTCCTTGCTTTTTATAAGTGGATATATACACCACACGCTGAGTGCTTTATTTATCATCCATATCCAGTTGTGGGGATCGGGTGATAGACCGCCTGTAATCATCCATTGTCTGAGTATGATATAATGTCCTGTATAGGATAATACAGCAAAAGATAAAAGTTCTACACCGAGTAAAACTAAAAATAGTTTGTTGTATTTGAACACCTTAAATATTTTATTTATAATAAATATAAGAACAATCATACCCACGTCTACAATTAGATATTGAGCAAAATAGGAGTTTACACCGTTTTCCCACATGATGTATTGCCACAGTGTTTCATATATATCATTGCCTATCATACATATGACAAACGTGATCATGAAACTGTATATTGGGTGTATGTATCTGGATAATTTATAAAAAACAACGAAGGCAAAAAGAGCATAAGCCAAAAGAGACCAGACATGAAATCTAATATTACCATAGTGTACGTTGCTGAGTAGGAACCAATAAAGTTCGTTTAACATTAAGTCCATTCCTTGGATCGTTTAAACTTGGGTTTTTTGAGACTAAGTCCAGATAGATAACCGTATGTACCCACTGTGAATGTATAGTTCCAGAGTGCTGCTGTACCTATCGCAAAAACATCGGCTATTAATAAAGGTACAACGGTTATGAATGCTGAAAGAACAATGTAATTAACAGTTGTTCCTCCTATACCACATATAAGCATGTAGTTAAAAACATTCCAGAATCTTCCGTATAGTTTGTGAATGGCAGTGAGACCATCGAATCTACCTAACATGGAATATATTGATCTGGATAAAGGATTATCATCTGTTAATGTGATCTCTGAGACTTCAGTTTTGGTTAGCTCTAATTCTTTTTCTAATAGAGCAACCTGCTGACGTAATAGTTCTACTTCTGTTACCAATAAAATTACACTACCCCAGTCTGTTTAGCTGCTTTGTTTGCTTTGGATCTACGGATTTTACCGACAATCTCCCAAATGAACATACCACCGAGCATACTAATCACAATAGTGAGGAAAAAGTTTGTATCTATTCTATTTCACCACCTTTACACTTTGTTTTTCTGCAGTTTCCACTGCGAGTCTTACGACTTTGAGAATAAAAACTCTGGGTTCTTCACCTAGTTTAGAGATGCGAACCACAAGTTCATCTGGAATGTTATAGGAACCCATTATAATAATAATTAGTATAAGAGTATATAAATGTTACATTAAATCTTCAAAACTATTTTTTCTTCTTGTTTGTTAGTTTGTTTGTGAATTTTTGTGCACCACCAACAACTCTATCTACTCTTGTTCTACCATCGTTTATTCTGGTTACAATGTGTCTGTGTATCCATAACTGTCCTTTTGCTATACCTTCTTCTCTGTAAGGTTTATTAACTCTCTCTGCTCTTATACCTGTTTTTACAAGAGGGTCTGTAAATCTTTTGACACTGTCAGGTACACGATGGTACACATTAAAAAACTGGTCTGATGCTGTTTTCTTTCTGCCGTATGTTCTTTTACTCATGTTAATTCACCTATGATAGTATTCCACCTATAAGTCCAAATACCCATTGTACGATTCCGAAAATAGTCGAATAGATTGTCATTGCAAACCAAGTCATTATAGAAATAAGTCCAAATGCCGTTTGTATATCTCCTATTGCTATTGCAAAATGGTTTTGTCCTGTTGTTTTAACTCTATCATCTAAGCTCATCATCCACCAGACTATGATGAAGATTGGCATGATAGCAAATAGACTACCACCGTTGAAATAATTCCAGATATTTCCTAATCCTGTCGGAACACCATATGTTATTCCATTTATAACCATTCCTGTTCCGTTGAATATACTCACCACAGCACCAGTAATTTGCATTACAATAAGTCCTACAGATATACCCCATTGTAATATAAATATGCTAAATCCTATAATCATTGATCCTAACATTGTTACTGTGCTGATCATTAGGATGATACTTGATATAAAGAATGATGACATGTTTGCGAGCCAATTTACTATCATTTGTGTTGGACCGACACCAAAATATGGTCCTGCGATTGTGGATGGACCCACACCGAAAAATAGGAAGATTTTATCGAGCCACCAAAGTATACCAGCCCATAATCCGGGAATGTCGTTGGATACTGTTATGACTAATGTGGGATTATTGGCAGGATGTCCGTCAACAAAATCTGGAGCCATATCTAAATGTAAGTGGTAGGTGTGAGCCATCAAAACTAATCCGGGTGTGAAAACAACATCATATACACCATTCACGATGCCATTGTCTGTGACTATGAGTGCAGCATCTTCATACAATGCAACACCAACAAACTGAGCATTCGGTGGATAACAACCAGATGATATTAAACCACCCACTTCAGTAGGATATGTTACTAACCCAGTTATACCTACAGGTGTGTTTAAAGCAACGCTTGGTGTACCTGTTGTCATTGTGGCTACTAATGTTCCTATAACATCAAAGTAGTCGGTCTGCATCAGGATTATGCCTGTGTCTCCGTCTATGTTTTGGGCTTCAAGATACATATCTAAATCGGTGTCATCGACAAAATCCCATTCTGTTCTGACTTTAAAGGTGGCTGTACCTTGTTGACCAACAACTGACCATAAGCAGTTAGCGGAATCTAAGTCTATAACAGCGTCACCTGTATCTATGAAAAACTGGGGAACTGTTGTGAGTGTTGTTGCCTGTATTTTAAATATTATTGGACCAGCACCCTGTTGTACAGTAACCCAAACGTCTGTAACATCACATGGATCAGTGGGTGTTGAAACTACAGCAACGAATGTGTAGTATTTATACATTGAGTAAACATTGTTTACAGTATCCATATCTGTTATTTCTAAGGATACAGTTACAGGTTCATTAATTACAAATGGGAAGTATAGGTTCTTTAGAACTATGGTATAAGGTGGAACATTCAATGTCATCCAAGCTACACCGACAGGGCTGTGAGATTCGTAGAAACTTGTGAGTTTGTTATTGGTTAAGTTTACGTCTGCTTCTAATTCCACACGCATACTCCACGTTGTGGTGTTATATTGCTTACCATATATGTGACCTACTGAGGGGAAACCAGCCCAATATACGAAGAGATTGTCTGAACCGTCTATGGTGATTGTTGGATAAACTACTATTCCACCCGTATCTGTTTGAAGTATTGTTTCAGCACCGAATGACCCACCAGCAATTGAGAATGTATATTTATAATAAACAATTGTGTCATCATCTGACATATACACTAAGTGTACCATATCATCCTGTGCAACAACTGAGTATATTGTTTCAAAATCGTACATGCTGTTGGTTGTGGCTACTTCTACTCCTGCTTGGGGTAAAACAACCACGGCTTTATTAAAAGCGTACACAATTCCATCTTTAGATGTAACATAAACATATGTTGTGGAGAATGTAGGATATGCCCAAGTATCACCACCTGTTACATAATTACCTAATAATTCTCCACTCGATGCTACAAACGCATAAACATTGTTGTCTTGTGATCCAACATAAACCACACCATCAGAAACAGATGGATTATAAATGTCGCTACCGAGATCAGTAGAAGACCATATCACACTACCATCTAACGTACTAAGACATTTTAACATATTCGTTTGTGTACCTACATAAACAGCACCGTTAGACACAAATGGAGAATCCCCGTAAGTTACACCACTAACAAACACATCCCATACGAGTGCACCTGTTATAGCATTAACTTTCACTACTGTGGCTTGACCCGGAACGGTTGTATAAACATAATCTCCTTCTAAAACAATATTATTATATAGATCATTTGTCCAAATAGAACCATCTGTGCAGTTCCATATTTGTGCACCTGTCATGCCGTCTAGACGATATATAGCTGACGATGAACCTATTATAAGATCGTTATCATATATAACTGGATTACCAGATACCTGATTCCAAGCCTCAAAGCTCCAAATACCTACACCTGTAGAAGCATCGAAACAGTAAACATACCAATCGTTAGAACCAAAATAAACGTAACCATTTGCAAAAACAGGTTTGGTTTGAACTTCGTCATCAATAACAACATTCCATTCGGCTACGCCTGTAGTGGCATCAATACACCACAAACTTCCACCCGGAGACCCGTTTTCACCAACATACACAAAACCACCAGAAACAGCAGGTGTGTTCATTACATTTCCTTCGGGAGAGGCGAAATCCCATATTTCTGTACCTGTTGTAGCATCATATTTGAATAAGTGACCATCATCACTTGGAACATATACATAGCCACCACTATATGTTGGTGATCCTGTCCAAGCACCCATATCAACATTCCATACATTTGTAGAATTAAAACTAGACGATGATGAGTTGAAATATCTTGCATATACAAAACCATCTATTGCGTATGTCACAAGAACTTTACCTGCGGTTAAAGGAACCACAGTGGACTTCCAATCAAAAGGTAGCGGTGAAACTTCATACGGATATCCATATGATGTTAAACCCCAAGTTCCGTCTGTATTGCCTGATTTTATAACATTAATAAACCCGTTATCTGTATAACTAATCCAAACATAACCAAGCGTGTCCACACAAATATAAGAATATTCAGCACCAAACCCAGTATGACCTAAATCTACAGGGTCTACATTGATCTGTTCTTCCGCATGATTCCAAGTTATTGAGCCGTCTGCATTTGGTGTACCGCTTCTGAAACTGAGATATGAGGGGAGGGGATTTATATTTTCCGCAAAGCCGTAAGAGTAATAAACATAAGTTCCATCGTACCAGATAGAAAAGTCTTCGCCAAGTGTAACGCCTGTTTTAACAATGATAGAATCTTCCCAGATCATATTATCTGATGATGTTGTGTAAACTAAATTTGCTCCATCGGTGTAGAATAACCAAGTTAGACCCGTGGCGTTAAATGTTTTGCGTTGATTGGTTAAGCCAAGTGCTGAGATTGCGTTTGTGAACATCGGAGGTAAACTGGGAGTATATGTTAAAGTCCAGTCATCTAGATAGATTGGTGATACTTCCCAAGCTCCACTTGGACTATAACTAACAGAAAAGTCTATAGTAGAAATACCGTTGCCTATTAATGTGGTGTAACCAGATAAGTCGAGATAGAACCAAACATCTTTAGCTTCACCGCTAAGATCAATTAATTCCGAACCATTGTTTGTTGTAATCTCAAACAAGTTCTCCAAAGGATATGTACTTGGTATATAACACCAAACACCAAAGTCCGTTATATCATTTGAGGTTGTATATGTAAAATCTTGATATATGTTGTTATAAGAGTTGAATAGAACAGCATTTAGTCCACTATGAACAATATCATGAACAATTGATGGGAAAGACCAAGGCGAATTCCAAAACATTGGTGTGCCTCCGGGAGATACGATCTCATATCCCATATTTCTAAACGCTTGTGCCAAAGATGGTAAGTATACTTTGTGTTGAGCATCAATGAGCACTATATCTTTTTCCGTTTCTTTAACTATGTATTTTTTGTTTAGTTGTTCTACAGCATTAACCGTCTGAACAAACTGTATTATTTTAACAGCGTTTATTGTACCATCTGTAGTGAATGTTATTGTTGATAAAGTAGAAGATATTGATACTGTGGTTAGACTTGTTACTATAGAACTAGAAGTTGTGGATGTTGTGGCTGTTGTTACAGTATCTGTTGAGGATGTGCTGGTTGTTGTAGTTAGTACAGTCCACGTAAGCATCTGTGCATTTGTGGGTGTCGTGGTTGTTAAAGTGATGTTTGTTATAACAGTGGTTACATCTTCTGAAGATGTAACACATGTATTCGTTACTGATTGTGTTGTGGTAACTACAGTAGTATAAACTATTGATGGTGTTACTTTTGATGTTGTACAGGATGTGGATGTTGAAAGCTCTAAACCCTTTCTAATTGTTATGTCCTTATATATATCCAACGAAACATCGTGAATTTGAGTTGCATAGTCTTTTATAATCTCGTATTCGTTAAAAATCTCTGTAAATCTGATAATCTCGTATTCAATAAATGTTATGCCTTCTGCTGTTGTTGAGGTAGATGTGGTCGATGTGATTGAGGTAGTTGACGAGGTTGTGGTTGAGGTTGATGATGTAAGAATTGTGGTGGTTGTAGACGTTAGTGTTGTTGATGTTGAGGAAGACGTACAAGTTGTGGAGGTACACATAGTAGATTCTGTGGATGTTGTTGTTGTGGAAGTAGTTACTGAAGTTGAGGACGATGTGCAAGTTGTGGTTGAACTTGACGAAAATGTTGGATTAAATGTGGTAACAGATATTGTTGAACACGTTAATGTGGTGATTGAGGTTATTTGTGAAGAAGTTGTGAAAACACATACAGTGACATTTTGATTAGCGGTTAGCCTCTCCGTCAAATCTAAAATATCTGTCATTATTACTGTTTTCGCACCATCTTTAGAGTAATACAATGAACTCATTTCTATCTGTTTTATGACATTAAAGATAGTGGTTGTTGTTACGACTGTAGTATTATTTGTGGTTGTTGATGTTAAAGTCGTAAGCGATGACCAAAACGTTCTAGACGCACTTTCACTATAACACGATGAAGCATCGTTTGTGAACGTTAAAGTTGTTTTTACATTAGAAGAATTAGAAATGCACACTGTATAGAACGATGTTGAGGTGCGTAAATATATTTCTGTAGTAGATTTACAAGATGTGGTAGATGTTATAGACGTTGCACTTACCGTTGTTCTACCTGAAGTACAGGTTGTTGTACACGAATTCGTATATTCAACTATTGTAACTATAACAGTTCCTGTCAGACTTACATCTCGACTATAATAAAATTCACGTGAGCTTATCAGTCTGTTTGTCTCTTTTTCTATAGTAATTACTTGGTAAATTTTTGATATAATTATACCTGTATTTGTGGTTGATGAATCTGTAGTGCATGTTGTGGTTTTTGTTGTACTGGTTGTCGTGGAACAACTCATAATTGTTACTGTTGTAGTGATGCTTTGTGCAGCATTTGTAGTTAATTTTGATGTTATATAAGTGCTAGAACGAATTGTTGCAATTGAACTGGAACTCGTGAAATATTTTGTTGTGCTGGCAACATAAGTCGATGTTACATATAATGTTGGGCTAACATATGAGTTACAATAAACTGTGGTTTGAATTGTTGTTGATGTGAGTGTACTTGTGGTAGATGATGAGGTTGTTGTAGTTGTGGTTAATTCTAAACCGATTCTTTCTTCTATTGTAGATAAAACACTAACATGACTTTCAACTGTTATATATACCGATTCATCGAAACTTTCTGTCACCACTACATCCTCGGTGACACTAGTGATTTCTATAATTATTTCCGTAGCATCATTGGTAGTTGTTGTAGATATTACAGTAGTTGAAGCATCTGTGGAAATAATTTGTGTTGAACTTGTAAACGTAGAGTAATATGTTGATAAAAGTAATGTTGTTGCAACGTGTGTAGAATAAACGGTTGTAGTGCACATTGTGGTTATAGTTGTCGTTATTGACGTAAGTTCATTTGTTGATATCAGGGGCATAGTTGAAATTGTGGTATAAGATGTTGTTATTGACGTTAATATATTTGAACCTGTTGTACATGTTTGTGTGGTTGTTTGTGTATATGTTATGCCTATTATCTCATCAATACTATTTATAATATCTTGGCTTTCTGTGTTTATACGAATTTCTATATTATCGACATTTTCCTCAAGTTTAACTTCTGTTATAGAAACTTCGATCTCTATAACATATAAATCTGAGAGTGATGTAGAACAGGTGGTTGTAGTGGATAAAACATTCTGTGTTGTTAAAAATGCTGAAGATGTTGTGGTTAATAAAACAGATGTGGTTTTAATTGTTGTTTCGGATGTTATATCTGTAGTCATATATTGAGTGGTTGTTATGGTTGTTACATACGTTGTATGCACTGTTGATGTTAGCGATGTTACTTTAGATGTAGTTTGTGTCGTGGTGGGTATGCCAGATATTGTAGTTGTGGTTGTTTCTGTTGCGACTGAGGTTAATGATGATATTGTGGTTGTAAACGCAGACGGATTCTCAAAATCCTCCATCCCAAGTTTTAATGGAATGACTGCTCCCTCATTCCAAGACACACCGACAGGACTGTGTGATTGTTCAAAACTATTGATCATATTGTTATATAGTGGTAACACGGTTTTTATGTCTGTTCTTGAACCCCATATACCTGTGCCACCATCAAAGAATCTAACATAAATATGATTTGTCTCTGGGTATCCTGCCCAAAATATATACATATCGTTGGTAACAGGATTTATAGTTACTACAGGATATAGATCAACGGGTGATGTTGATTGAAGTACAAATTGGTTGGCATATATACCACCAGCATTGTTATAGTAATAGTTACACGCCAGTGTTTCATTTGCAACACTAAAATACACCATAAAATCATAGTATGTCATAGGTGCTATAGTGAACGCATCAAAACTTTTTATAGCAGTTGCTGTAAACACTTCTGGTGGTACAGAACGTATAACTTCGTCAGATACATCTAAAATGTTTGGTAGTCTAACAATAATAGCAGGTATTGAAAATGAAGGTGCATAGATTTGATTATCAAAACTTAATAGTTTATACACGTCTAAGTATGGTAATTCATAAACAACATTTGTTGTCATATTAGACATATATATTTTTGAAATATGTGAAGGTACATTATCATCTACAACATAAAGATATGTTCCATCATTTGTTATGGCATCGCAAAAATCATTAGCACCAGACCACGAACTATCTGTTACCATAGTGGATTTTAATACTTTATATACGTTTGTGTCCCAGACAGTTACATATAAGTATAGTCCACTTTCGGTTATTTCCATAGTTTCTCCTGAAGCGGTTGTCCAGTTTGCTATTTCAGTCATAGTTACAGGATTAATCTGTATGACTAATGGAGGTTGAATATCACATTCAACATATAGATTTGTACCATCATAGAGAATAGTGCCCGGATTAAATACTGTTGGATTTGTGGCTGTCCAATTTGAAACATAGGTCATATCGGACATTTGTATTTTTGTGACTACGGCATTTGATGAGGGGGTTCTATATCCTGTAGAATAAATATATGTGCCATCTTCAGCTAAACCCGAACATCTAAATACATCGGGAGATGAACTAAGATATTGATCTACAAAAGACATATCTGTTACATCAATTTTTACTATCATTTGGGTAGATGAAGCCATTCCTACATAAATGTAACCATTATCATAAATAATAGAGTCTCCATTGGTTTGGAATTCATTACCCATCCATAAATCTACAATATTAAGTGTGTCTTTGTTTAATTTTAATACTATAGTTGGTTGTGTAGATAAACAGGTGTATAAATATGTACCGTCTGTAACTATATCATCAGCCCACTGTTCTGTTAATGTAGTCATTTCAATATCGACTACATCTATGCTACAAAGCACATCACTACCAGAAAACTCTATACTTGATATAAATTTACCTGCCTCTAAAGATGCTACAGAAATAAATTGTGTATTCCAAGGAGTTGCGAAAATATCTCCACCAAAAATAACAAAATCTGTGTGTGTTGTATCGTTATAACGTACAATAAAATTTATGCTTCCTGTACTATCAAACCATTTTGCGAATGAAATACCATCAATATTATCGACAGGAACAACTGCGGTGAAATTTTGATATGCGTAATCACCAACAGTCATACTTAGCGAAAATTTTCCGTAATTATTGTTGTAAGTACATCCGGGTATGTCTCTAAACGCACCAGAAACCATCCAACCAATAGATAGTGGTTGCTCAAAGTTTCCGTTTCTAACAGGATTAAATGGCGTGGCTCCTACATATTCCTCGATAGCAACACCGTTTGTTCTCCAATTTAGAGATACACTTCTAAGTTTAAATTCTGAAGAAGAAGAATTTATAAATGATATTTTATCTATACTCTTTGAAAAGTTTGTTGAATTGTAAAGTATATATGGATATAAGTTTACCGTACTCCAACTATCTTTATCGGCTTCACTTAACATAAAATCAATTGTTTGTGTTGTGGTATCACTAAAACGAATTATTACAGTGTAAGTTGCTGTACCTAGAGTAGTGGTTGTATTCCAAAGAATATCATAGCCAAAAGAATCTATAGACCTCACTCTAACATAAGGATATATTTCTTGTTCAAGTTGGATGCCTGTACCAAAAAAAGCGTTTCCTGCATTATCTATAACTAAATCTGGACCCCAATCTGTTGTGGTTGTAAAACTACCATTTTTGATAATATCTACGTTTGTTGGGTCTAAAGCATTATTCTCTGAGATGATTGTACCGCTAGTGGCGTTAAAGTAACGTGAAACTATAAAAGCGTTATCTGTAGCATAAACAGCGAGTATTGTATCTCCACTTAAAGGAACAACAGATACACCCCAATCACCAACCGTATTAGTTAGAAGATATGGGAATAGGGTTTCTGTAACCCAAGTGCCATCATCCTTAACAGACTTTGTTACATATGGTAGTTGATTATCTTCGTACCCAATCCAAGGAGTCCAATTTAATAAATCAATAGTGACTGTGGGATGCTGTATTGTACCATATAATGTGTCTACACTTTGTTCGGGTGCACTCCATGTTATGGCTCCACCGAATTCTGGTACACCTCTTCTATAAACTAAACTATTAAGAATATACGGATTACATGCAACATAATGCACATAATAACCATCATAATAAACGGAAAAATCTCTACCATCCGCCACACCTAAACTAATAGTTGTATAATCTGTCCACGTAACACCAGCATCGGCAGAAGTACGATAAACCATGTTTACACCATTTGTGTAAAAGTACCAGAACAGACCAGAACAATTAAATGTCTTCCGTTGATATGATAAACCTATGGCATCAGTATCAGATGTTAATATGTAATCTATTGATCCGTACTTGGTGACTGTTGCACTTCTTACTGCCTGTCCAACATAAACATACGTACCATCACTAGCAAAACACTTTATACTCGCACCGGGATTGGTAGATACAAACCCATCTAATTGCTCCATAGTGGAGGATTCTATTATATAAATCTTCGCACCAGAGTACTCACCTACGAATATATGTGTTCCATACATACCGAGTGAGTCTGCACCTGTTGTCATAGTATACTTATCTACAGTCAACATTGATGATGTATCTATCTTTATAACTCCACTATAATTAGCAACAATACTGTTAATAGCAAGATAAACATAACCACCACTATATATTACAACAGTACCGACATCCTCATTTAAACTACCTGTCCACGTTTCACTAACAGTCATAGTAGTAAAATTTATTTTATGAACAAGTGCAGGTGAATCTGATGTGCAAATATAAACATTTGTGCCGTCACCGCCTGTGATAGAGCCACCGTAAGTTCCTGTGGTTGTTACGTTACTAACATATGACATATCGCTTACATCTATCTTAACAACTGTTGGTGTATCTCTCATTAAACCATAAATGTATCCGTCTTCATAATATGTATCCCAAAAATCTGAGGCTGTGGATGTAGTATATCTGTCTACCTCAAGCATAGTGGCTATATCAATTTTAACAATTACACTTGGTAAAGCATTATATAATGCAACGTAAAAAAATGTACCGTCTGTAGATAGACCATATCCAGAACCTTCAGTTGGACCTGCTACCCAAATATCTGTGGTCTCCATTGTTGCAGAATCAACTTTTATAAGATGTGCAGGATAATTATCGGTAAGAACGTATAAATCAGTACCGATACGAATCATATCATTAGCACTATTCTCACCACTTGAACCATCCCACGAGTTCATTGTTGAAAATGTTGCAACATCTATCTGTATAACTGAACAACCAATCGTTAGTGTGCCAGCATAGAGATTTCCATCAAAATAAGATAAACCACCAACAGAAACAGCAAAGACGTTTTGCCAAGTATCTGATGTGATCATAGTCGCAGGATCAATTTTTGTGATGTTTGCAAAACTGGATGTACTTGGTAAAACATAAAGATTTACGCCATCGTTTGTGAGACCTTTACACCAATTATCATAAGATTCTCCTACCCAACTATCAGAAGTTGTCATAGTCGAGTTATCTATTTTAATAACTACTGTGGGAGATGTATATAAACCAACATAGAGATATCCATCAAGAAATGTTAAACAAAACGGATCATCTTCATTTACCGCACCCGTCCATGTGGAGTATGTAGTCATATCACTAGCATCAATATTTATTATGACGGCTGGATATTCACCCAAAGCAAGATAAAGTCTACCGTCATTATATATAATGGTATTTGCGTAGTTATAACCGGGAACAGATGACACAAATTTACTATCTATCAACATAGTTGAACAATTTACTTTTTCAACCCACTCTGGTCCATAGTCACCTTCGGTTGCAACATACATATAACTGCCGTCTACAGTTACACCATCAATATATCTATCAAGTCTACCATACCACACACCTACTTGTGTCATTGAGGTAGGGTCGATTTTGTAAATAATGGTATTAGAAGTATAACAGTAAAGATATGTGTTATCACTAACTACACCATATAGGTATATTCCAAGCGGTGCTATCCATCTATCTGTTTCTAACATAGTGCTCGGATCGAGTTTCACTACACTATTTGGATCAGCTTTGGTCACTACATAAACATATGTTCCGTCATTTACTGCGGTTCCTATATAAGAATCTGCAATTTCACCAATCCACACGTCTACTTGGTCTAGTGCATTGGCTTTGGGCATATAATTTACTGCACCGAGAAGCACGAATAAAAATATAAGTCCAAAAAAAAGTTTTCTCACTGTTTAGTTCTCCCACTCGTGGTAATCACATTATCTATATACTTTATTGCGTGTTAATATTTATAGTTTACTATCAATGTTTAGTAATCTTATTAGTCCTTTTTGTGATTATTACGGGTATATATTTGCCTAAAATTGATGGATAAATATACCACACACCAAGAGCTTTGTTGATCATCCATATCCAATTGTGGGGATCAAAAGCTGTTCTATCGGGCATCCATAAACGCAGAGCTATATAGTGACCTGTGTAGGAGAGAACGACAAATGAGAGAATTTCTATACTTAGAAGAATTATAGATATTTTCTTAAAATTGAATATTTTCAGCTTCCAATTCGCCAGAACAAGAATAATAATAAAAACGCTGGTGATTGGTAAGTATTTGGTGTTTCTAAAATAACCATCCATCATGAGCCACCAGATAGTTTCATAGAGATTGTTGCATGTTAATGCTATAAGAAAGGATATTCCAGCACTAAAAAACGGATTGATGTGTTTTATTAGTTTTAAAAATGTGAAGAGCATAAAGAAAACGTAGACTACAAGAGACCAAACGTGCATAGGAAAATAAAATAGTTCTATGTTAAGGAGAAGAAGATTATAGAGGTCGAGTAGAGGATTCAAGGAATCTGCATATCATTTATAAATGTGTGTATTTAAAGTTTTACTTTTTAACTTCCTCTTTACCTAAGAAGATGACCTTTACACGCTTGGGAATAACGTTTGAACCTCTCTCGAACCAAGTCTTGTTGAGGGCATCGCTGAAGGTTCGAGCATAAATCTTTTTCTCTACTGTCTTAGTTTTGTCTTTATAGAAGAACAGTACCTTGTATAGTAATGCCTTTTTAGATGGCTTTTCTTTTGTTCTTTTTCTATCGTCCTCTTCATCACCACCACCCAATTTCGGAAATCTATCCTTTATTTTATCGGGTATTTTATCTGGATATTTTTTTATAATATCACGTATTTTTTCGACATCATCAAATCCTATTTTATAAATAATAGACGAAATCTCCATAGGCGTTAAAGCACTTACAAGCGATTCGTCTAATTTAAGAAATGTTTTAGATAGTATTTTTGAATCTAAATAGGGAAGCACCTTTGAAATCATGGCTGGTTTCATACTATTAAATACTTTTATCAGTGTTCTATTGTCTAATTTATCCATATTCTTGGCTATTGTTTTTTCATCGAGTTTTGGTAATATGAGGTGTAGTGTTCTCTCGTCCATTTTTTCAAATTCTTTTGATATAGAATTTGATGTTGGATTTAGTATAACCTTTAGAATATTCTTTATTTCATCTTCTTTAAATACTACACCTTTCTTGGCTTCTTCGGATAATAGTTTAGAAACAGCAAGAACCGCCTTTTTTTGTGCATCTGTTAATTTATCTAAAATTATTTTCTTTTCTAAATCTGACATATTAACTATTTTAGAAACAATTTTTATAGCTTCGTCTTCGGGTATTCCTTTTTTAATTAAAAGTTTGGCTGCTTCCTCTGGCTTTACCAATTCTTTTGCTTTTATTAATTCTTCTGCATTTAATAAATCATCTAATTTTAATATTTCTTCTAAGTTTAATAATTTCTCTTTTTTTAGTAATTCATCTAATTTTAATATTTCTTCTGGTTTTAATAATTGCTCTGGGGGTCTCATTACAAGACTTTGCCCACCAGATGTTTTTATTTCAGTACCGCCTATAGATGTATCATCAGGTCCAAGCACATCTTTAAGTGTTTTTGCGTCTTTCGTTTTCTTAAAATCTTTAAGAATAACATCGAGTTCGTCTGGTTTATATGACATATCAAATAATAATGCGTCTTCTTCTGGTGTTAAAGGTATTCCTGAATTAACTTTCTTTATGATGTCTTTTATATCAGGAGATATAGTATCTGGAATTGTTATAGTATCAATAGATTTTATTTCTATGGCTGTTACATCATCCACACCAATATTAAAGAATTCGGATTCTTTAAAATTTTCTAATTTTATGTTTTTTGTTATATTTATATCTTCTAATGGTATATCTGCAATTTTATTAACTTTAGATACGTCTATATCTACATTAAAGTATTTTGATTCTATAGCATTATCTAATTTTATGTTTTTTGTTATATCTATTTCATCTATAGGGATTTCTATGATTGGCTTCTCAGGTAACTTAATATTATCGACATCGACTTTAAAAAACTTATTATCTATAACATTATCTAATTTTATATTTTTGGTTATATCTATCTCATCTATAGGGATTTCTGAGATTTCTTTGTTGGGTATTTTTACATCTTCTATAAGTTTGGAATCTATTCTAAAATCGAAAGCATCGTCTATATCCGAAAAGTTTTTAACTACAGGATTTTTTAGGAGATTATTATCTATTTCAAAAGTTTTGATTGTTTTTGTATCTAAACTAAGATTAAAAGCGTCATCGATATCCGAGACATGCACAACTTTCGGTGTTTTTAAAAGATTGGTTTCCATATCTTTTATAGTTTTTGTTATATCTATATCAACATCTAGATTGAGTGCACTCTCGTTATAATGTAGATTTATAGTATTGGATAATTCTAATGGTTTATCAACAACGGCAGTGCTTAATATAGCTTCTGATGATTTGGGTAAGTATATATTCAAATCATCGGGACTAATAGTAAAGTCTCCCTTTACAAACAAATCGTCTGGTGCAAATGCAAGTTTTTCTAAAACATCTGTGGGTATAGCTACAAATGGTGTATCTATTACGACACCTGCGTTATCAAAAATAGGTATGTCTTGGATAGAATCTACAACATTAATATCTGATGGTTTTGGTGGTTCAAAAGTTTTAATATTTTCTACTATATCTGTTTTGAAATTAAACATACCTTCATTATCAAACATTGGTACATCTAGAATGGAGTCCACTTCTTTTAGAGTATCGATTAATTTGGTATCAGGTAATTTTACATTATCAATAATATCTGTAGCGAAATTTAACATCCCTTCGTTATCTTGTAAAGGTATATCTTTAAAAGAATCTACAACAAACTTATCTTCCACACTAACATCGGGTATTTTTATATTTTCTATAATATCTGTTTTAAAATTGAGCATACCTTCATTATCTGGCATGGGTATGTCTTGGATAGAATCTACAACATTGAGTTCAGTTTTTATAATTTTCTTTTCTATTGATTTCACAAGATCGGTGTCTATGTTAAGATTGAGAGCATCTTCTATATCAGCAAAATGTTTCCATTTTGGATTTTCTAATAGATCAAATTCGGGTTTAAGAACATCTGTGTTTATAACAAAATCTGATGGGTCAGTTAATTTTTGTTTTAATAAATAATCTACATCTACATCGAGTGGTGGATTCTTAATTAAATTATCGTAATATAATGTGGCGTGATCATCAACATAGTTTTTGACAGCCTCAAAATCTCTTGTACTAAGTTTTTCAGGAATGTTTATTAAATATTCTTTTTCGACTTTTAATAATTTATTTGTGTATGTAGATATTTTTTTGGAGAGATTTGACATTCTTTCTATGTCTATATCTAACATACTTCTTGTGCCCGTACCTCTAGCAAATCCCTCATCAAAAGCAAACATTATAACTAAATCTGTCGCTACAATTTTCATGATTTCATTCATGGGAACATTTGCTTCTTGTAAAGCCAATACTTTTTCGGTTTCAAAATATGTGGGTATTGCATGTGTCGCAACATCTATAGCCATATCTCGTGTAATAGGTATTTTTGCTAAAGTAATAATGGCTCTTTTAGTGAGCATTACGGAACCATTTATAATAGTTATATCGGTAAGTCTTTTACCAGCTACTTTTCCTGATTGTGCTATAAATTCTAATGTACTACCAATGGCACTTTTTTCAAGATTTAAACGTGTTGCTGCTGATTCTAGACTAAATAATTTTGATGCTCTTTCTAAAACATTGCCCATAATGCTTCTTTGTAAATTTAATTGTTTTGCTGGTAGGGTCATTAATTTTCCTGCACCAGAAATTAATTTTCCTGCAACTGCACCGCCCATTTCCCAAAGAACTAAATCTGTGGCTAAACCAGTTGCTTGTCCTAAAAATTCTGCTGTTCCACGTTTATATCCAGTAAGTGATGTCGGCATATTTTCTAAATCGTAATTTTCACCATAATCAAAAGGAACAGTACCCGGAATAAGTGTAACTAAAGGACTAATACCCTTTAAAATTGGATTTACGATGTTTTCTACTTCTCCAACAGCAACAGCCCACGTATTGAATAAAGATTGCGGATCAAGACGTATTCCAAATGGACCTACAATAGTATTTCCAAACTGATCTGCGAGATTCCCTAATTTGACACTCATTGCACCCTGATCTAAACTAACTTTAGGAACAATTATATTTCCTGTTGGTCCAATAAAGTCTTTACCATATACTTTAAAACCAGCATCTTTTAATAAAGATATATCAGCATCTGTCAATTCTGTTTTCTTTATTATATATTTTGTGGCATTACCAGATGTTGATTCTGTTTCAATGACCCCATCTCTAAGTAATTTGTTTACAAATACTTCTTGCTCTGCTGCTTTAAGCTGTGCTTTGTACACTTCGGGTGTCCAATCTTCTGTAAAACCCATATTATCCTTACGATATTGTATTTTATCTAATTTTTCTGTGTATGTAGTTTCTGGCATACTATTATATGTACTTATTTTTTTATTTACATCTATTATAGATTTGCTTGCTAAATAATCACTTTCTGTCCAATTTTTATCGAAGCCTAAGTTCTCTTTACGATATTCTAATTTCTGTAATTGTTGTGCAGAGGTATTTTCAAACATACTATTATAAATTTCTATAGAATTATTTCGATCTATTACGGCTCTACCTGCTTTATATTCGGCTTCGGTTGTCAGCCCCACGTTAATACCATAATTAAGTTGTGCCTCTTGTGCTAATCTAAGTTCTTCACGTAAATCCTGACTAGTTAATAACTGATCTTTCGGGTCTAGTTTATCCACCAGTGCTTTAAGTCTTTCTATATCTGGGTTATAACTATTATATTTTGTTACCTCCTGATTGTGAAGAACAGTATTATACCATTCCCCACCTTCGGCAACGGTCATATATTTTTTCTCTATACCATCTTGCATTTTCTGATAAGTATCGGGTGAGTTTTTCCACGTATCGAATGCTTTTAAATCCTGAATATACTGATCACGAACATCAGCACCGTAGAATCCTTTATTATAACCATCATTAATTGAGGATTCGGTCATTGGTTGACCACTCCAATTTGTAAAATCATTCAGTCTAGCTTTACCAGATTCTATAGCGTTTGTATAGTTATTATAGTCTGTAACACTGATATATCCAAGTTTTAAGCCCTCTTTGGCTTTATCAATGCCTTCGGGCATAGCATTCCATCTATCAATGGTGGATTTCTGTTGTATATATGTATTATAATCAGCTTTATCTAAATATCCTAATTCTACACCTTTTTTGTATTTTTCATCATTGTTGGGTAGAGCATTCCAAGTATCTATGGCGGTTTTTTGAACAACATAATTATCGTAGTCAACTTTATCGATATAACCTAAATCTACACCTTGTTGATATTTAGCATCTCCGTCAGGAAGTGCTTTCCAAGTATCATACTTAGCTTGTGCATCAGCATTTTTCTGCTCTATAATCTTAGCATAGAAAGGCTTACCATATTGAGTACTTTTATTTTGGTATCCAAATTTGGGTGTGTAGGGAACGAATGTGGATGAACCAGCAGGAGGTTGAGACATTCTCTAGAATACCTCAACTATAAACTTAGTATCAACTAAGTCTGCCGAAATTACTTTAATTATATCCTGTTTCGTCCACATTCTTAACTATTCTACCTACTTTTTCTTTACCTTTGCCTGAGCTTCCTTCATCTTTTTTAAAGTTTCTGCTGAAGGTATCAACATTCCCTGCGGAGTGTAGATTACGATTCCGATTTTGGATTGCGTCCCGACTTTTGGTGTACTCTTTTTCTTAACCATCATTTCACCTCCCTTGACCACGGCTCCATTTTTCTGAGTGTCACAGAACGAACCTGTTTATCAGCAATACTAATTGCTTTAGGTAGAGCCGTTCTGTAGTCTGCACTAGAAACAACGTTGGATTCTGAAGTGCCGTCTGCGTATCCTATGCGAACACCGAAACCACCATGAGATTTGTGATCTTTTTTATTGGAGAATAATCTCGGTGTTTCTACTATTGGTTCTGGTTCGCCATTACCACGTTGATATTTATCGACTCTTCTTCCTGTCTTTTTGCGAATATATTTATGAACAGTATGTTCAACGGGAGATTTTCTTATCTTCAGACACCTCAGACTACACTTATAATATCATACTTAACAATATATAAATGTTATTATGATAATTTTTACATATAAAAACATAATAATATTTATAAGTATCGTGTGTGTTTATATTTAATATAATATGCGGTGGTATATAATTGATAAAAACATGTCCAACCTGTAAAAAAACATTTAAAAATAAAGATGGTCATTTAAAACAAATATATTGTTCTATCGAATGTAGAAGCAAAAATCCTGAATATATAGCCAATTTAAGTAAATCCCAAATGGGGAAAAATAGAGGTGGAATAAGAATTGAACAAATATGTCCTGTATGTGGAAAAACATTCGTAAATCGTTCTCGACATAATAGAGTATATTGTTCTAAAGAATGTAGATATAAAGATAAAACAGAAACTAAAAAATGCCTAATTTGTGGAGAACTGTTCACATCATATAAATATAGAAATAGAAAATATTGTTCAAAAGAATGTACAAAAAAAGACACAGAACGTTTAGCAAAAAGATTAATTATTCTAAGAATTAACATCTGTAAAAAACCCACAAGACCACAAACAATATTGTTATTAATAATTAAATATCTATATTCAAATGAAGATGTAACATTTGAAAATCCAGTGGATAATTTACGATATTCAATTGATGTTGGCATACCAAGACTTATGTTGGGTTTTGAATATGATGAACCAAAATTTCATAAAAATAATCCTTGGAAATCTAAAGTTGAATATGATCAGATTAGACATTTAGAAATCGAATCTAAGGGTTGGAACTTAACACACTATGAAACAGAGAAACACTTAAAAGAATTAGTTCCACTTGATTTGTGGTATAAGATTAATGAAAAAATCAAAAAAACAAATAGTGATGGAAGATGGAGAATAGTAGAATTGTGTTCACTTAACACTTCTGTTGAAGATATACTTAATACACAATTTGATCAAAAATACAAACATATTAATATTCCACATAATTTAATTGAACAGACATGTACTGTCTGTGGTAAAACTTTCAGATCAGAACGATGGAGACATCAAATATATTGTTCTAATAAATGTTCTGGAATAAATAGAAGTCATTCTAATAAAAAACAACAAAAAACATAGAAAAATACTTATTATATTGCTGTTTTGTAGAATTCAAAACATATAAATACTCTACTTACACAGATATGTTGTGAGGGATGACCTGTGACCAATGAATATAATTGTCCATATTGTAAGAGAACCAGCCTAAGTCCCGGTGGGATAATGTTCCATGTGAAGTTGACGCATCCAGATAAGTTGATTGAATTTGAAAAAGATGCTTTCCCACAAATGGAAGCTGAGTTCAAGAAACTGAACCCGAACCAATAGTTTTTTAACAAATATTTTATTTATAGCACAATCCTTTTAAGGAAGATATGTTGTGTGATGAATGATTAAAAAATGCCAAGAATGGTTAAAGTTGGGAAGTGGAACGTAAAAAAATCTACACTCGAAGAATATATAAAACTCCATAAATTAGCACAAGATTATTGGTATGGTAGAAAAACTACACCGTCTGGAACAATTGCAGAAAGAATTAATGAAGGAAGCAAATATATTTCAAAAGCAGGCGATCTTCGTAGAGAGACATCAAATATGTTAGGTATTAAACCAGATTATTTCAATAACGAATCAGATTACGAAAAATTCAAACTTGCTTTTAGTATTAAAACAGAGTTAATGGAAAACGGAAGAGAATAGAACGAATTAATTTTATTACTTCTTTTTTTCTGAACCCCTACTAATTTTAAATGCTGTTTTTTCTAGATTATGAGAAATCCAATATAAAATCCAGATTGTTATATCCGCTATTAGACATATATGTGTGTAAAAATAATTCTCTGTATAAAAGAAACCATAGGTCGTGAGTAAACATAAAAATAGGAGTCTAGAAAAGTTGTGCTCGAACATGGAGAAACGATAGGCTATACTTTTAAAGTTTAAATCAAATCACATCCAAAATCGTTTTTTATTGGTAAAATTTTGTGTTCATTCATTATTTGTTGAAGGGTCTCTACATACTTTCCGTTTCGGAAATCTGGTTCAGGAATCCTGTAAATGATATATCCCATTTCTTTCATAATAGCATCTGCTTTGATATCATCTTCTTTCTTATCTTTACCATGACAGTTTTCACTATGATGGTATGTACCGTCTGCTTCTATTATAATATTCGGTTCTATATAGGAATCTGGCTTACGGGTCTTATAACCGATATTGATGGTTTTTCTCTTTGTGTAAGGAATGTTGTTTTCTTCTAAAAATTTATATAACATTGTCTCTATTGTAGTCGGACTTGAAAACACACCATCCATTCTACCACTAGCCCATTGTTCTTTAGATTTTATTCTATTCTTTTCGCTTACTGCAGACATAACACCATTTTCCCATTTCTGTTTAGATAGTTTACTCTGTTTTTCTCTAAATTCTTGTGTTTTATAACATTTATCAAACACACCCGCATTTCTTTGTCTTTCCATAGCCAAACGATGATTTTTTTTAGCTTCGGGTGTCTGATGAACACCATCGAATACACCTTTAGCCCACGTCTCTTTCATGGATTTTCTATGTTTTTCTATTGCTTCTGGTGAGTGTAATATATCACAAGAATCTCCATCGAAATCACCTCTATCCCAACGTTCTTTTGTTGTTTTACGATGACTTTCTCTAAACTCAGGTGTTTGATGAGAACCCTCAAAATCACCACGTGCCCATTGTTTTTTCATATTGTTTCGTGTCATTTCTATATGTTCGGGTGTGGATAATGTTTCTTTCATTGATTTAAGAAATTTTGCTCTTTTTATGGGAGATTTCCAAGCCTTTTTATTTGCCAGACTAATATTTTTCTTATTTTCTGGTGTTCTAACATAAACTCCAATCGGCATTTTAAATCAACCTTTATATCAAATATTTATGGATGTGCAAACGACTTTTATTAAAAAACAAACATTGTTCTTAGATTGGTGTTTCACCAAGTCTCTCAAGCTCATCTTGTTTCCAATTACGTTCTAGTACGTTGCGTTTTATCCAAGATTCAGGACGTGCTGCTGCTAGTTCACCTTCTACATTAGCACCGCCACCTCTGGAAGCACCTTCCATACGTAGAAGATCTCTGCGACCACGTCCACCAACAGAAACGTTTGTGTTTAAATACCAATCTAAAATAGTGCCCCAAGTCGGTGAACTTCTCGATCTCACTGCAGCGTAAAGAACAGCACCCATTTTATCTGAACCGATAACGGAGAGCCTTCTCATGTCGACCCTTCCCATCGAAATGTCGATGGGATCTGTGCCCATTTGTGGGGCTAAACTTTCATTTCCTTCACTCATTTATTTTATCCTCCTGCTACCTTCAACCAACCTTGGTTGATGAAAATATATGTAAAAAGTGCACCTGCACCAGCACCCATAAGTATCTGTTGTAAGTCGAACTTATTCTTGGATGTTGCATTTTTAGCATCCTCCGCTAATATGTGGAGTACGGCTTCGTCATCCTTCTCACGCAAAGCTTCACTGGAAATATTTGGCAGTGTTTCATCTTCGATGGGTTCTATGGAAATAGTGAGCCCCCATTTTGTATCCTCAACCATCTTACGATTGGATTTAGGCATTTTCTCATATTTCTCATCACCCCAAAGAATACGAAGAGCTTTATCAATAGTAACTGTCTCAGGTTCTAAATTTGTTGGCATTTTCACATCTGCCGTATAACCCACACCCTCCACAGCGTAGAATTTGGTTACATTTGGAAAAACATATCCCGGTGCGACCTTATAAAATTTTCGAGGAATATCATCAACGGTTTTACAGTACAACCAAACAGCCGTCTCTTTCAGTATAGGAATTTCTAATCCTCTTCTCTCTCCGGGTCGAATTAAAACTAATATTTTTTTAGTCCCTGAACCCATACCGCCTTTTACAACTGTTGAGTAATAATAAAAAGCGACTGCTCCCGTTATACCAACAGCACCCAGACCTAATACTAAAGGTGAGGTTAATGTAGAAATTATAGACATTGTTCTAGTTCTCCTTTCTCTTTTTTAAGTTTGTTTTTGTAATATCTGTCCTGAGATATAAGTCTCCATGCTTCATGTATTGGATCATTGTATTTTTGTTTTGCTCCACGTTTCTTTTTGATTATGATTTCTGCCATTTATCCCCACTGTTCCGTTTTTCCTCTTGTTATTGCTAGGTAATCTAATAGAATTATAATTGTTACTATAGAGATAATAGTTGAAAAAACCTCTCCTCTAAAAACAAGAATTAATAAGATAGAATAGAATAAAAATAATATTGTTGCCACGACTCTTTTTATTTGAAGATTTCCGGGGAGACCACGACTGAGGTCTGGTTCAACGGTGTGTTTTT
>Ga0315273_10001191_pt1 | contig 29223 bp, 22 predicted proteins | sample YL17G02_0_MG_FD_205753 | JGI IMG/M metagenome (GOLD analysis project Ga0315273, IMG submission 205753) | Sediment microbial communities from Yellowstone Lake, YNP, Wyoming, USA - YL17G02_0 | ecosystem: Environmental > Aquatic > Freshwater > Lake > Sediment | place: USA: Wyoming | collected... | reverse complement strand
TTACTTGAAAGAAATCCAGAAGATCTTCCCGCAAGGACCCTACATCCTTGTTGGAGAATCAATGGGCGGCAAGATCGCCTACGAAATGGCCCAGCAGTTATTGAAGGGAGGCAAGAAAGTAAGACTTCTTGTGTTATTGGACACTTATAACATGGAGAACTCAGTTACCGGTCTGGGGAAGCGAAAACGCGAGATAAGCTATTATGGGATGCTGATAAAAAAACATCTAACCATTCTGCTTAAATCCGATTGGCAAGGGAGACTAGATTATTTAAGATTCTATTGGGAAACGGCAGGGACGATGACCAGAAAGATAATGGAAAGACGGAAAGATAGAACAGCAAGGACGGGAGATTTTGCGCTTCCCGAAAATGTCCGCAGGATCGAGACTGCCAGCCGCCAGGCTGGTGGCGTATATGCTGTAAAACCGTATCCTGGCAGGGTGATCCTGTTCAAAGCCCTACTGGGTCCCAACTCCAAGCACCCGAGCAATGGCTGGGGCCAAATTGAGCTTGGCGAATTGAGCATTCATCCACTTGACTGTTATCATGGCAGTATCCTGTTTGAACCGGCGGTCAGTCACCTGGCGCAGATCCTTCAAGCCCATATCCTGGAAAATATCCCTGAGTAGACTATTCCAGAATCCATCACTAATCCAATGACTTCTCTGACATATGGTTAGTCGAAATATAATTTGCAAATAAGTCAATAGAGATACTCCTTTCTGAGTAATAAAATTGAAGAATGAATTGCTTCCAATACTTGTTGGCTGGGGAAATCAGATAGCATATATCCATGGGAGGGGATGGCGGATTGATAAAATAATTCATTTTGGATAAATGGGGGGTGAAGACCGAGAATCCCAAGCAAAAACCACCGACGAAAATCTTTTATTGAAACTATTGAGCCATGAGTAATTATCTATTGACGAATGTGTCTGGTGCGCCTGAAAAAGATCATCGTCAACAGGTTGGGCATATTGTTCCACCATAGCCAGGTTGTCGTGACCTAGCATGGCATGCAAGTGTAATGCATCCTTGCTGGTCGCAGTTAGAGAGTGATGCAAAGCGTGGGACGTGATATGAATCTGGGTTTGTATTGATCGACGTCTGAAAACCTCTAAGAAACCGTGTCCAGTGAATCGTCAGCCATTTCACGATTGTAAACCCGGCCAATCATTCGCTGGATTTCCGAGCGTCCGTCGGTATGCAAGCAAGGCGCGGCGGGTTGTCGCTCCGATTACTGCACTGCGCGCCTTCCCGCCCTTGCCGCGCATAGCTCTTACCACACCGCTCATGAGGTCCACGTCATCCCTATTGAGGCGATTATATCTGCTGGCTTGGTGCAGAAGGATAATACTGTGTTGAGTTGTTCGGCTGTCAAGAAAGGGAGGCGTTTCTTTTCCATGCGCGGCATGACAAAGATCACGGGCGAAGGCAAATAATGTTCTGCATGCCAAAAGCGAAGCAGCGTCCGTATCGCACAAGCGTGAGCATGAAGGGTTTTATCTGCTTTGCCTTGCACTGTAAGTTCTGCCAAATACTGGTGAACAATGCGTGTATACACTTATCCGGGGGATGTCACCCTTGTCATTCAATCCACTAGAGGAATACGCCCGCCGTATACTTGTAGAAGTCAAGAGTGGCTGGCGTGCATTGCATGGCTTACCGGCTCAAGATAAAGTCTGTATAAGCGTCAGTAAGGGCTAGGGAGGTAAGAATCCATTTTTGTTGAGTTGCTGTTCGAGGAGACATAGAACGCCGCCATATCTAGGCGATATGACGGCGTTTGGGGGTTATTCCCCACATTGAGCGGGTGATGGGACTCGAACCCACGATATCTTGCTTGGGAAGCAAGCGTTCTACCACTGAACTACACCCGCTTAACGCTAAAAATTATACCAGAATATTATTACGTCTCCCGGTTCAACAGCAATTTTACCAGTTCAAACATTTCTTTCCCGGCCTCACCCTGAGGATCGGCCACACGCAGAGTTTGAAGAGCCAAGTCCGTCATCTGGTCGGCGATCTCCTCAGTATAAAGTCGTGCCCCTTCCGCAGCCAACTGTTCTGAGAGATAGGCAACCTCATCAATGCGCACAGGACCCTTCGCCCAGCGCCGGGCGAACAGACCATTCTTTGCTACCCCAAAAAGGACCGGCAACGATTTCTTTCCGGACACGAGATCAGACTCGGCCGATTTTCCTGTCAGAGTTGGGTCACCCCAAATACCGAGTAAATCATCTTGCACTTGAAAAGCGAGGCCGAGGTAGTGGCCGAAGTCTCGATAGGTTTGCTGGGTGGTCCCATCGACATCGCTGAGTAGAGAGCCAAGTGCGCAGCAGGCTGACAGCAAGGCAGCCGTCTTACCGCTTACCATTGGCCAGTAGTCTTCAATTGTCAGGTCGGTGCGTTGTTCGTAAGACATGTCCAAGTACTGTCCGCGTGTAAGGTCAAGACAGGTGTCGTTTAGAATCTTTGCTGCATCAACGACAGTCCTTACAGGGTAGGTATGCGATAAGTCAAGTATGGCCTGGTTGGAGAGGACGAATAGTGCATCCCCGGCATTGATCCCCTGTGGCAGGCCCGACCTCACCCAGACGGAATCCCGACCACGGCGTTTGACCGAGTTGTCCTGGATGTCATCGTGGACGAGTGAGAAGTTGTGGACAAGCTCGACGGCGGCCGCGGCTGGGAGTGCAGACTTCCAGTCAGCGTTACACGTGGCGCAGATTAGCAGTACCAGCAGCGGGCGGATACGTTTCCCCTGCGCCTCTTGCCCGGCTCCTTCGCCTGTCCAGCCCATATGATAGGTCAGGATCTCATGGAAAGAACGCGTGCGAGGTTCGTCAAGCCGGGCGACCTGGCGTTGTAATTCTGTTTCGATTTGGGAAAGCAAATCCTGAATCATAGTCATGTCCGGTTACCCATAAGACTCCGATCTGCTCAATTCGGCATTCAATAAAGCAGGAATTTAAAATGGATGGCTGGAGATGAATATAACCTAGCCAGGAATAAGGATCCTGATCTGTGTACGATTAGGAAATTCTCAACTGAACAATTACTTAATCCTTAGCACTGAGTGATGGGATGACATTTACCAGGACGATTTGTTCATCCTTTTTCTTCCTTGAGTAGAATTATGTTGTTCAGGGCTAGAATATTTGCTGCGCCCGCTGCGAACATTGTCACTTCAATTTGTCTTTTTGTCAACTTCAACGTTTCAATTACTTTTTCTGCAGAAACCGCCGCGGCTCTTAATAGTTGTCCTGCCATACCGCCGAGGGTTGCACCCAAGGCGATGCACTTGGCGATGTCGAGTCCATTTTTGAGACCCCCGCTAGCAAAGATCGTTATTTCGGGAGTGGCTTTCTTGACATTAATGATGGACTCAGTAGTTGGGATACCCCAATTGGCAAACGTCGAAGCAAGTTGGCGGGCGAACTCATCAGACGCGAGAAGCATTTCGACTTGAGACCAACTAGTCCCGCCCGCTCCGGCTACGTCAATTGCAGAGACGCCGCAATCGGAGAGAATTTGCGCGGTCCGTTCCGAGATACCCCATCCAACTTCTTTGACAATCACGGGTACTTCAATTATTCTGCAAACCTTCTCGATGTTTTTTGCCAGACCGGCGAAATTGGTATCGCCGCCCGCCTGCACGGCTTCCTGCAAGGGGTTGAGGTGAAGGCAGAGCGCCTCTGCTTGGAGCATTTCCACGGCACGGCGGCAATGATCAATACTGAAGCCGTAATTTAACTGAACTGCGCCCAGATTTGCAAAGAGCAGGATATTAGGGGCCACCTTGCGGACGACAGAAAATGTCTCGGCCAGATCGGGGGTTTCGAGGGCGGCGCGCTGGCTGCCAACACCCATCGCCACTCCAACAGTCTGGGCAGCTTCGGCGAGATGCCGGTTGATTATTATTGCTTCCTTGGTCCCACCGGTCATTGACGAAATGAGGATGGGCGCGTTCAATATTTTTCCGAACAGGTTGATTGTCGTGTCAATGGCTTTGAGGTTAAGCTCCGGCAATGCCTCGTGGATGAAGTTGTAACTTTCCAATCCGCTGGATAGCCCGGAACGAACATCCTGTTCCAGATTGATCTTGATGTGGTCGGCTTTCCGCCGGGCAATGGGCGCAACTTTTACCATAAGTATGTGTTCCTTGTATTGAATTATAACGTCGAAACGATTACAATAGTGCCAGTATAAACTCATAGGAGGCAGAAATGGCGAACACTTTTGATGAAGTAAAGACAATCATTGTAGAATTGTTGGGTGTGGACGAAGCGAAGGTCAAGCTCGAAGCGCGCTTCCGCGAGGAGTTGGAGGCCGATTCGCTAGACCTGGTCGAGCTAATCATGAAGTTTGAGGATGTATTCAGCACTGAAATTTCGGACGAGGATGCCCAGAAGATCATCACAGTCGGCGACGCAGTTAAGTTTGTTGAAACCCAAAAATCCAAGAAATGACCCTAGCTTGTTCGAAAAACGATAAGCTGCTTGAAAAGGCGGCTTTTTAATATCTAATTATTTAGATACGATCTGATGGACTTGCCAGATATTATTAAGAATATCGAACGAGAGGATTTACCAGCCAGAGCTAAAATAATTTATTTCAAGAGGCTTGGGATTTCTTCCGGGTGCTTGGCTACTTTTACACCAGCCGCCTCGAGAGCTTTGACCTTATCAGCTGCGGTACCCGCGCCACCTTCGATAATGGCACCGGCATGCCCCATTCGCTTTCCAGGAGGGGCTGTCTGGCCGGCGATAAAAGCGACGACAGGCTTGGTCATCTTGGAAGCGATGAACTGGGCAGCCTTTTCCTCGTCATTGCCGCCTATTTCGCCGATCATAACCACTTTCTCGGTGTGCGGGTCGTCTTCGAACATGGACAAACAATCAATGAAATTAGTGCCGTTGATGGGGTCTCCGCCGATGCCAACACAGGTAGTTGCGCCCATACCGACCAGCTTCAAGGCATAGAGCACTTCATAGGTTAATGTGCCGGATCGCGAGACGACGCCTACGTTGCCAGGAATGGCGATATTACCGGGGATAATACCCACTTTAGCCTCGTCGGGAGTCAACAGGCCGGGGCAATTCGGACCGAGTAGACGGACCCGTTTCTGGTCAAGGTACTCGCGCACACGCATCATATCCTGAACCGGAATCCCCTCGGTGATGCAAACAATGAACGGGACACTTGCATCTGCAGCTTCGTAGATTGCGTCCGGGGCGAAAGCTGCAGCAACAAAGATGATGGAGACATTCGCGCCGGTTGCTTCAACAGCAGCCTTGCAGGAGTCAAAAACTGGAATTTTGCCATCCAGAACCCATTCTCCACCCTTGCCTGGGCGTGTTCCAGCAACAACTTTGGTACCGTAAACCAGCATTTGCTCCGTGTGAAAAAGGCCTTCATTACCGGTAATGCCCTGAACCAGAAGGCGTGTGTTTTTATCAACCAAAATACTCATATCGGCCTCCTATTTATTTGCTGCCGAAACAGACTTCTTCGCCGCGTCGGCTAGGGTCTCGGCGGTAATCATGTGGGCATCTGCCAGTAGTTTGCGGCCTTGTTCGGCATTGGTACCCACCAGGCGTACAACCATCGGGATGGTCGGTTTGACTTCCTTGAGAGCAGTCAGGATCCCTTTGGCAACCTCATCACAGCGGGTTATACCGCCAAAAATGTTGAACAATATGGCCTTGACATTCTTGTCAGATAGGATGATGCGCATGGCCGCTGCAACTTTATCTGCGCCTGCACCGCCACCAATGTCCAGGAAGTTCGCAGGTTCGCCGCCAAACAATTTGACGATGTCCATGGTGGTCATCGCAAGTCCTGCACCATTGACCATACAACCGATATCGCCGTCCAATTTGATGAATGAGAGGCCGTACTTGCGCGCCTCGGTCTCAGCGGCGGCCTCCTCGTCCACATCACGCATCTCGGCCAGGTCGGGGTGGCGAAAGAGTGCATTATCGTCCAATAGCATTTTACCATCCAGCGCCATAAGGAATTTTTCTTTCAGGATAACCAGCGGGTTAATTTCAGCTAGGGTCGCGTCACATTCAACGTAAGCGCGCCAGAGGCCGCGGCAGATTTCGACGAATTGCTTCCAGTATTCCTTTGGAAGGTCAATGCCAATAGCAATGTCACGCGCCTGGTAATCGCGCAGGCCGAGAAGGGGATCGATGTGGACCCTGATGATTTTTCCTGGGTTGATACGGGCAACTTCCTCGATTTCCACGCCACCTGCGGCGGATGCCATAACGACCGGGCGGCGTGCGGATCGGTCATTGGTGATACCCAGGTAGATTTCCTGTTCGATGTTGGCTGCCTGGTCAACCAAGACTTTATGTACAAGCAGTCCCTTAATATCCATTCCGAGGATTTGCGTTGCAACTTCTTCGGCTTCATGAGCTGATTTGGCCAGCCGGATACCACCTGCTTTACCACGCCCACCCACCAAGACTTGGGATTTAATTACCACACTGCCACCTAACGCATCGGCGATCTTTCTCGCCTCGATGGCAGTAGAGGCTACCCTTCCCTTTGGGACCAAGATGCCGTATTTGGAAAAGATCTGTTTGGATTGGTATTCATGCAGTTTCATGCAGAAGAATCTCCTTTTGGATATTCAGGCGCAGGATTATATCATTTTGATTTTTTGAATATCATGTGCAATTAATAAGCTTACAACAATGAAATGACATTCGGTCTGCTTATGGCATCACAAACCGCATCAAGCGGTTATTCGCAGGGTCGCTAACCCAAACAAGCCCTTCGGAGTTCACTGCAATTGCGGCGAGCAAACCGAAATTTCCTGCGCCAATCCCATACTCACCCCAGGTTCGGATAAATTCACCATTGGTTGCAAACTCGAGCACACGATATGCTTCCGGGTCCGTGATGAAGATGTGCCCTTGGTTGTCAACTGCGAGATAAGGCTTGTTATCCAACGATTCTCCATACCAGCCGGCGACAAACCATTGGATGAAAGGTGAATAGGTTGTACCATCTTCGCTGGGTTCAAAGACCTGGACGCGCTGATTCCAGGTGTCGGCCACGTACAGGTAACCTCCTGGGTCAAATGCAAGACCGACCGGCTCCTCGAATTGACCGATGCCTACACCCTCCCTACCAATTTGCTGGATAAAAATCCCGTCCGCATCATAGACGAGGATACGTTTGTTTCCAGTATCTGCCACAAAGACACGCCCCTGCGCGTCTACAGCGATACCACGCGGCCCCCATATTCCGTAAGGACCATTGTTGGTCGGGTCGTAGAGGGGAGTCCCCCACATTGTAAGAGGTGTTCCACCGGCAGTGAACTTCTGGATTCGATGGTTCCAAGTATCAGCCACGTAGATGAACTTTTCGTCAGGAGAAACTGCCACAGCCCAGGGCTGGTTGAATGTCCCGGAGGGAGCGTCACCTGTTGTTATGTCACCGAAAGAGCCCCATGTGTTGAGGAATTGCCCATCGGCGGAGAAATGCTGGATGCGATTGTTGTTAGTATCAGCGATGAAGAGGGTTCCATCTGGAGCGATGGCGATTCCGTGTGGGGAATTGAATTGACCGTCTGTAGTGCCATTTGTGCCGAAAATTAGATCTGCCAGAAGGGTTTGTCTGCCTTGGTCATAAGGATCGGCCTGAATAGTCGCCAACTGGGGGACGCCATAGTCCCATATCTCCGCAGCCAAGTCTTTCTGAATGAACAACTGCATTTTGTCACTTGGGTTCCAATCTGGCAAGGTCAGCCCGGTTTTCCCAGAGGCTATTGCATACTGGGAATAATCGCGGTTGAACCATATTTGCCAGATGGCTGCCCGCATGGCTGGATTGGCGAGCACATCCATAAATCGTGCCCAGGAAAGGTTGAAGTAATCCTGGTTGGGCCAAACCATGCGAATATAATTGATTCGGAAGTAATCATTGCCAATAATTGTTTTGACGGCAGCAAAGTTCTTCTGGTCAACTATAATTACCGGAATATCACTCAACTCTGAGGCAGGCTCGTCAAAGGTGATCTTGTTGGTGTAATGGCGCAAATACCAAGTAAAGGGCCAAGCCACCCCACTATCGGGCGCACTATTATCATAGGCAAGTGCAAGGTTCTGACCTCCAGCGGTCCGGCTGGAGATTTTATTGATCTGTGCCATTACATCTTTGATCCCGCTCGACCCGTGCGCGTAGACCATATATTCAGTTGCATCGTTTGGATGGAGATATGCAGCGCGGATGGCTGATCGTAAGGTCAGAATGGCCAACAAGCCGAAAAATACCAGCGCAGTCAAACGCAAAACGTCGCGTACATGCCAACCGGTCAGCAGGTAAGACAGCCCGCCTGCGCTGACGAGGGTGCTTAGCGTCGTAAATATGAACACCCCGGTTGCCGATAATTGCGCCAGCGTCTTTCCTTGGAAGGGAGGATTCACTCCCATGACCGTTACAAACACCCCGGTCAGGCTGACGAAGAATATTACCACCAAGACGGTTGCCCAGGAGACACGTCCATGGAACCTGGGACAGTCCAGCCGTTCAATAACCTGACCCAGTCCCCAGCCTGTCAGAAGAATCATAGGCAGGGTGATGTGGACCGATAGCCAGGGCATTTTCTCGCCGGCGATGGAAAAGGCGAAAAGGCTGGACAACGTCCACCAAAGCAACAGACCGAAGGAGGATGCAGCTTCTGGAGCAACCGTAGACGAAAGGTCCGGTTCCGAGAAATGTTCACGGGGGAGGGGGGCTGGTGATCTTCGACGCAAGCCGAAGAACGCAGCAAGGCCGATTCCGAGCGCGGGTAAAAACTCATACAATGGAATCTGAACAAGCAGGTAGTAATACCAGGGCTGGCTGCCGCGGTGCACGCTCTGTTGTTCCAGCCAGTAACCCAGGGATCCTACCACTCCGGTTGCCAGCCCCTGCCAATTGGAAAAAAAGCTGCTGTAAAATAGAATGTAGATGCCCCAGAAAATTGTTGCGTTGAGAAGCCAGCGTTTCCAATCCCAGAGCAGGCCAACCACTAAGGTAATTAATACCAGCACGATCAACACCGACGCCGTTTTGACTGGCGCTTGAGCCCAGAGAGCCTGCCAATTCCACCCTGGCCAGGTAAAGAGGTAATCGAGCGGGTTCCAGCCCAAAACTTTAATTGGGAATGGAGCCAGTAGTGGCAGAACGAACGTGCCGAGCAAGATGAGCATGTCAAACGAACGCTCGCGACGAAGAATCTGCCAACCATAACCGATGACGAACAAGACCGCGGCGACAATGAAGGCAATACTTGCCAGCGCAAATAACGAAATGAGGAAGGGGAATTGCCCTGTAATTGACGATGAAACCAGTGGTACTTCAGGAATGAGCGGTGCGGATGCCTGACCTGCGTCTGTCGCGGCGCGGACACGGGTGTAAATAATTACTCCAAACGCTGCTCCAATGAGTAACAAACCGACCGAAAGGGATGCCATAAAGCCATTCAATACGCCGATATTCTTCCATCGAAAGTGTATAGCGCGGTTAACCAGAAAGAATACCAGAAAGAGCAGAGCCTGAGCAGTATATATAAAAGCAGTTTCTTTGACAGTGAAATGCAAAGCGGTGACAGCAGTTAGAAGAAGTAAATAGCGCTTTCTGCCTGCCTCGAGATACCGCAAGATCGCATAGAGCGCCAGCAAGCCGAGCAAGGCTATGAAAGACTCGTTGCGGGCATAGCGTCCATAATAGAGCATGTATGGCGAGACGAGTACCAGCCCAGCGGCAACCAGCGTTCCAGCACGCCCCAGATAGCGCCGCCAGTTCCAAAGCAAGACCACTGTCAGAATGCTGCAAATGGCATGTGGGAGGCGGGCAGTAAAATCAGAGTCTCCGAATAATGAGAAAGTCAGTGCCAGCAGATGAAATTGCAGTGGTCCGTGGGTTGTGGGCGTATGCTGATAGCCTTTCCCAATCGAAAAGAGCCAGGAGTAATAAACATGCAGGCTTTCGTCATGGCTCATGACCCGCGCACCCAGATTATATATCCGGCTGAAGGACATCAGAATTATGATGATTATGAATAGCAGGGTCTCGACAGTAATAGCCGGGAGTGCAGTGAAAAGGGGCCAATCTAGGCAGGAACGCTTGTGTTGAGTATTGATCATACTTATGCGCCAATGTGATTTTAGATGTGGATAAACTGCCTAACTACACTAATAGCGAGTATATAAAGCAATGAATATCCCATATCATTCGCATAGCCAATACCACATATACATATATTTTTCTTTATAACTTCTTTGAACCAAATAATTGCCCACATCCAGCCTTTATATCCAAGCCACGCCGTAAACGAATCGTGCAGGGAATACCGGAACGCGAGAGGATATTTTGAAATTCATACGCACGATTACGCGTCGTTGCCTTACCGGAGTAGCCCATGGTGGGGTTGAGAGGGATGGCATTGACATGGCATAGCAATCCCTTTAGTTTGGATGCCAACAAATGAGCTTGCGCTGGAGTATCGTTTACACCATTCACAAGTGCCCATTCGAAAGTGATACGGCGCCCGGTTGCAGCTACGTAATCTCGACTGGTTTCGAGTAATTCATCAATAGGGTATCGTTTGTTGATCGGCAGCATGGAAGAGCGCAGGGCGTCGTCTGCAGAGTGGAGGGAAATTGCAAGGTTACACTGGGTCTTTGCAGCAGCAAACCGCCGGATGGCCGGAATCAGTCCAACGGTCGAAATAGTGAAGCGCCGCGACCCAAAGTTAAAACCATCAGGATCGTTCAATCGTTCAATGGCAGCCATGGTGTTATGGTAGTTATGGAACGGTTCACCCATGCCCATCACCACCACATTGGTAACAACCTCTCCCTGAGCATACAGAAGGCGGGCATAGTAGATTACCTGGGCAACAATTTCTCCACTCGAGAGATGGCGATTGAAGCCCATCTGCCCCGTGGCACAGAAAACACAGCCCATAGCACAACCAACTTGGGTGGAAACGCATAGGGTACGGCGGCCTTGTCCTGTAGCATGGCGATCTACCTGTAGTGGAGAGAGCAAATGGTCATATTTCATCAAAACTGTTTCAATCGCCTTCCCGTCATGCAGTTGGAAAAGTGTTTTTACTGTTTCGCCATCCGATGATTGGAGTGTGGAGATTGGTGCTGGGAAGTTATACTCCAGGGATCCGGCCAGTTTATGGCGCAAACCTGAAGGCAGGTTGGTGAAACCTTCAGGAAATTTCCAATATGAGTGATAAAGTCCGTGCCAGATTTGTCGAGCACGGTAAGCAGGTTCACCCCATTCTTCTAAAAGGGAACTAATTTCGGGAAGAGAGAGATTGTATATTATTGAGGTGGTCATTGGTAATAATCTTATCACAGCATTAAATAATAAACTGCCTTGCAATTTTTGGCAGTACAATGATCGTACATGAGAAACAATATTAATTTAATTCCAATGTCTTCGAGTAATTTACCACCTGACCATCCTGGGGATCAACCTCGATGATGTAATCTTGAATGGAAGGCAAATCCATGGCGAAGGTTGTCGCACTGAGCTGAGCGCGGACGTACGGCTAGCCGTCGGTGAACCCCCAGACAGTGAGCGCGGCAGCCCGGGATGGGATGGTGAGGTTGATATTCATAGTTTGACCGGCCGAGGCACGCAGAACATACGTGCCAATACAGCCAGCCATGGTTGAGCCTGTTACGGTATCAGATTGGATAATTGCTATTTCAGAAGCGTGTACAAATCTTCTGCTATGACATCAACACCAGGCGTCCACGCTTCGCCCTGCTTCCGTGAACTTACTCCGCTCAAAACCAACGCGACCGGGCACCCTGCACGCTGACCCCCGGCTATGTCAGTCTCCAAGCGGTCCCCGACAACAAGAGTTTCTTCTTTGGCTGTGCCGAGCCTTTCACAGGCCAGATCGAGCAGGTAAGGGGCGGGTTTTCCGGCATAAATTGGCTCAATGCCAGTCGCTGTAATGATCACCGAGATCCACGCGCCCGCGCCGGGTATTTCACCGCGCGGAGTGGGAAATGTCTTATCAGGATTAGTGGCGTAGAAAGGAACGCCCCGCCTCACCAGCAAGGCGGCCTCGCTCATTTTAGCGAAATTTATTCCCCGGTCAACCCCTATCACCACTGCTTGGGCTTTCTCAGCGTCTTCCACAGATAGCGGTTCGAAACCTTGTTCGCGCAATGCAAGCATGACACCCGCTTCGCCAATCGCAAAGACTGGACCACCTGCGGGAAATTTATCGCTGAGCAGGTGTGCTGCTCCCAACGAAGATGTCACTATCTGCGAAGCTTCGACCGTCACACCGAAGCCGGCCATCCGTTCGACATATTGTTCAGGCGTTCGTGTTCCGTTATTGGTAGCGAAGGCCACTCTCAGCCCGCGGGAGTGAATCAGGTTAAATACGTCGGAAAGATTACCGATGGGCGCATCGGCTTTCCACAGAACCCCGTCCATATCGAGGATTAAGGACTTTATAGTAGGGGAAAGCATGGGCTATCAAGTTATTGAAGCGGACATAAATATACCCTCAAGGTATTAATTCTTGGACGGGATTTCAAGTACCTGGTCAACGAGGCCATAGTCAACAGCTTGCTTGGCATCCAAGTAGAAATCTCGTTCGGTGTCTTGTTTGATAACATCCACGGGTTTGCCGGTATGCTTGGACATAATGTCATTCAACAGGTTGCGCAGGCGCAGGATTTGCTTAGTTTGGATCTCAATATCGGTGGCCTGACCCTGTGCTCCACCCAGCGGTTGGTGAAGGTGAATGGTGGCATTTGGCAGGGCGTAGCGGCGGCCTTTCGAACCGGCGGTCAGGAGAACCGTCCCGAAGGAAGCGGTCACACCTACAGCCACAGTGCTGATCGGATTGGAAATCATCTGCATAGTGTCATAAATTGCCAATCCCGAATAAATCACACCGCCAGGCGAGTTGATGTACATCTGGATTTCCTTTTCCGAGTCTTCCCGGCTGAGGAACAGCAACTGTGCCACGATTACATTTGCCACCTGATCGTCAATGGCTGTGCCGACAAAGATAATGCGCTCCTTTAGGAGCAAGGAATAGATATCATAGGCCCGCTCTCCGCGGCCAGATGTCTCAATCACCATAGGAATCACGTTCTTATAATCAGAATCCATTTTCACTCCATTTCACTAGTCAATGAAACTAACTTACTCACTTGAGGATGCTTTCTTCCCCCTCGCGGACGATGTCCCTTTCATAGGGGATGTTCCAGATTTGGGCTTTTTTGAACCTTCAGGCGACTTCTTGTCCTTCACCGAAGGACTAATTGAAGCTGCCTTTTTCCCGACGCCTGCTTTTGCTCCAACGGTTTTAGTGCTTTTCGCTGGAGTCGCTTTGGTAGATTTCTTAGGTGCAGTTATTTTCATTCCTTCATCGACTGGAAGTTCCGGTGCCTGACCAGTTGCGATTTCTTTTAGGCGGTTCAAGGTCTGCTGAATATAGGCGCGGTTGGCTGATTCCATCGCCACGCTATTCATCAACCGTTTGGGGGGTTGAGATTTACCGCGCATAGATTTCTTGAAACCGGCATCCCTCTGGAATTCACCCCAGGTTTGCTCGAACGAAGATTGGAGTATGTCGCGACTAACTTCGATTTTCTCGACTTTCGCAAGGTGGTCCATTATGAGCGAACGTTCAAGCCGCTTCCTTGCCATCGGTCTAGATTCCTGCGCTACGAATTGTTCTTCGTCCATCTCACGAGATTTGAGATAAACCGCCATATCCATACCTTGCTCGGCCAGGCGAGCTTTTAGATCTTCCATAACGTGCTCCAGTTCATGATCAATCACCTGCGGAGGAAATTTGATAGATGCCTTTTCTTTTATTTTCTCAATCAACTTGTTGAAATAATCATCATCGTAATCGGCTTTGGATTGGGTGACCAGGTTCGCCTTGACCGCATCACGCAGAGCTTGAATATTCTCAAAGGGACCAACTTGTTTCGCAAATTCATCGTTCATGTCTGGTAGGATACTTCCACGCACCATCTTTACATGGACATCAAAATTAACTTTATGGCCTTGCAGACTTTCGTCTTTGAAACCCATTTCGTACTTATGGCTGAACGACTTTCTCTCCTCGCCACTCAGTCCGACCAGCTCTTTTGAGAACCCTTTGAATGGGAACTCGTCATCTTTATCACCGTCGCTAACAAAAACAGGCATTCCGGGCCGATCTATAGCTGGAAGCTCATCTTCTGTAGCTTTGGCCCTCGTGCCTTTCAGATCGATCATCACGAAATCGCCCGTCTCGATGGGACGGCTGACCGATTCGGTCTTCGCGTACATTCGGCGGAGGTCATTAATGGCTTCCTCAGTCTTGTCATCACCAGGTTCTTTCCAAACATATGCCAAACGGATTGAGCGGTAATCGCCCAAATCTGCTGTCGGTACAAGCGGGACAGTAAAGGTAAACTTGGGCTTCTTGTCCAGGTTTTCAACTTTTTCCAGTGATCCTGCTGCGGCTGGTTCCAGTTTGGCTTCTTCCAAAGCCCTAGGGTAGACCTCATCCAGAAGCAAATCCACTGCCTCTTCAGAAATGACACTTTCGCCAAAGCTGCGAACGACCACTTCGTATGGGGCTTTCCCGGGGCGGAAACCAGGGATGGATTTGCGTTCAGAAATCTTCCGGGCTGCCCGGTGCTTGGCACCTTCCATTTGTTCGGTTTCCAATTCAACGATCAAGGTGACTTGGTGGTCATCACGGGGTTGGGTTTCGATTTTCAATGCCTAATCCTTATATTTCAAATATTAGCTCTTTGTGAGGTGTGGGGAAGACGGGACTTGAACCCGTACGCCTTGCGGCACAAAATCCTAAGTCTTGCGCGTCTGCCAATTCCGCCACTTCCCCGGAACTGCAGGATTATAAACGTAAGGAGGGTCTGCGTCAATAAATGGAGTGTGGCTGTTAATCTTTTGCTTACAGGAATAAAGGGCTGCCTAATTTCAAAAAATATTGGATTCATTGCAGTATAATCATGTATCTTTATAGAATTTTGGAGAACACATTGTGAGCCGCATTATCAACCCTGATAGCGTTGGAAATGAACGTACCCGTCTTACCAAAGCCATTGTTCTGGCTGTAAGAGGGTTGGCACAACAATCCGAACCCGGAGGCGAATCCCGCGATTTTGCTGCATTCATAGCCCTGACTCTGTTCACGATTGCAGAGACGATAGACATCTCGGTGGCGGCGTGGGAAAAACGCGGTTACTGGGTGAAGGCCGACAGGTTCCGCATGGAATGGACCTGGGCTGGGATATTAGCCGAAAAAATGCGGCTTGCTGTTCAGGCTGAGGATTGGGGTACGGTAGCCGCTGTGGCTGCATTGACCGCCCAAAAACTTTACAAAGTGAACGTCCCGGTCATGAATCGTCTTGGAAAGCCATGGGAGGGGGCTTGGGAAGATATGAAGAGACGCAAGCTCAGCCCCGGTGATTGAGACCGGGGCTGTTGATTTTATTCAAATCCATTACGGAGTTGTGTACTTTACGATCAGGCGTGGATCTGTGAATGTAATTCTATCCTTGATTGCATCACCATTCGTCCCTGCGAATTGCAGGCGCAATTGGAGCCGGGATGTGCCCAATTTTGATTGCAGGTTCGCCTTTAGGTCTGGAGACGCTTCGATGTTGTTCACAGCCGCAGTTGAGCCCCAATCAAAAATGTTGCCTGGGGGAAAACCTGCAACAAAATCGCCAGGCTCAAGCGTGGGACCATAATTTGTGGCATATGCGTTCAAGATGCCAAGCCCAAATGGATTACCAGTGGTTGTATAGTCCTTGAAATCAAACTTTACTTCTGTAATGGTGGCATTGGATGGGATGCCTGAAATATCGTAACTTAAGAAAGTTTCGGTGGTGCGGGTAATATCAACGTTTGACTCGCCAGCTGTAAAGTCCGCAAAAGGCCCCGCGTCCGAACGTATTGTTCCGCTTTCACTCCCGGGTGCCACAGGATGTAGGGTGATGGTGGTCGGTGGAGTTGTCACCTTGATGATCACTACAAAAGTACCGGCTGCGGGCGTGATGCCAAATATCACTCCGCCTGGGTCGCGCAGGCGCCAGTAACCCCTGTAAGTACCGGAAGCGGCCGGCGCTTTCAAGTTGACCGTCAGGTCAACTTCCTGGTTCGGGTTGACTGTGCCGGTCGTTAACTGCTGTGTGTAACCGGCAGTCACACCGATCCCATCGCCACTGTCGAAGATGAGCCGGTAACTGGAATTCCAGGAACAGGTACCCACGTTCCGGATGCGCCAGGTTTTGGAAAATTCCTGGTTGGGGGTCATCAACGTATTATCCGGGATGGTTACATCAATGGTGGTTGGATTCCAGGTTGCCAGATTACATGGGATGGGCGTATTGGTCGGAGTAAACGCAGTAGTATTGGTTGGGCTGGGAGTCTCGGTTGGACTGGGAGTAAAAGTGGCTGTAGGTTCTGCCGGAATATTTGAGGTTGGAGAGGCGAGTAAAGCCACCCGTGTTAGCTCCGCCGCAACTGTCTGGGCGGCCTGGGTAAAGATCGCATCTGGAGCTTGAGTTTCCTGACCTCCAGATGAAGGCAGATTGCATCCTGCCAGTACCAGGACCAGAATCAATGTAATGACATAAGCATATTTCTTCATGGGTTTCTCCTTTTCCTTAAGCCATAGTGTATCAAATTTGCCATCCCGGGTCAATGGGATGTAAATATGAGTTGACAGAGTTTCATAAACTCTGTCTGGACCATTGATCAGTGGGTATAGTTTCTTTGGATTGCTCCTCCAAATTCGCTATCTACAAGCCAGTTTAGGATCGGGTCTGACCAAGAGCCTTCCTTCTCTTTCGAACGAATGGTCATTCGAATTGAACCCGGAAATGTGCAATATCAACGAAACCTAATCCAGGCAGTGCTCGCAGATCGCAGTGTGGAGTGGTAGGTAATCCAATCTATCGCGACATCCAGGTGGGGGATGGGGATATCTAAAGGAGCAGGCATAAACGGAAAGGCTGTAAAAATATTTCTATCATATATTAAAGAAGGTTTTCAGTATTAATTAGTGATTTAAACTCAGCCATTGTCAGTGGGGAGGTGGGAGACTTGACAATTGGATGAGAAGGATATATAATACTTATGGTTTCGATAAGTAATATTATCATAACCTTTGGAAATCCTTATGGAAAGTCTTTCAATCGCCCAATCCATCGTAAAATACCTAGATACCATCAGATTGGCACGCAGCGTGAATACTGGCCGCGCCTATGCCAATGGGATGCATCTGTTCATTGATGTTTTGAAAGAAAACAACCTCGATCCGGACTTATTCCCCGTAACCGTGCTGACTGAAGATGCCGCTGCCTGGATGGCCGATGCGCTCAAGAATTATTCACCTGCCACAGAGCAACTTTACCTGGCTGCAGCCGTCCGCTTTTTCGAATATCTGGCAGCCGAAAAACTAGCTGAGGTCAACCTACCGCGCCTTCGGCTGCTCTTGCGCCAGCGTACCAGGCGGCCGGGTCAGCGTTTACCCCAGTTCCCACGTGAAGAGATCGAGAGTGTTCTTGAATTTGTGAATATTATCACAATAAAGTTGTCAGACAACCTGGAAGAACGCTTACGCACATTTAGAGACCGCGCTTTTCTGCTAACCCTGGCAGATACAGGATTACGAGTCCACGAGGCCTGCAACCTGCGCCGAGGTGATATTGACTGGAACGAGGGACGCGCCATCATCATCGGTAAAGGTGACAAGCAAGCCGTCGTACGTTTTTCGACCCGCAGCCTGGGTGCACTTAAAGACTATCTCTCCACTCGAGTCCTTCTGGATGGAGCCTCTGGACGCCCGCTTGCCTCCTTACCCCTTTTCTCACGTCATGACAAGGGCGCCGGGAAAAAGATTAAGCCCATAACGACAACTACTGGACGTAATATTGTAAGTGAACGCGTCCGTCAGGCTCTCGGTGTTCAGGCCGATGGACGAATTACACCACACTCATTTAGGCATTATTTTGTAACCACCGTTCTGCGCGCTTCTGGTAATCTCAAACTGGCACAGGAACTAGCCCGGCATGCAAGCATCCAGGTCACGCAACGGTATGCTCATCTTTCAGATAATGAATTGGATAAGGGATATCACGATATTTTCGAGAGTTGAGGCAGCTTTGAAAATGACACCAGCCTTGTTGTACTAATTCCGTTTGTCTGCTGAAATTGATAATCGGAGATTATGGGCTTAGATGGAACCTTTTTATGAAAGCGCTATGAATTCGGCCAAAATCAAGAATGGATTTAAACCAAGCATCCTTTTTGAAAATGTCCCTTCTGGGTTGATCGCGAAGGTCTTCACCATAAAAATCTTTGAGACAATTCTGACAAATACATGATTGGCCATGCCCCAATGTCCTTGTTGCAAATCTGCCAACCAACAAGTTCGAACCGGAAGGAATCCTTCCGGCAGTCAGCGCTTCCTATGCAAAGCCTGCATAAAAAAGTACACCCCCTCCCCCACTCTATCTGGATACCCGGAGGATACAAAACGGCAAGCCATCCTGATGTGCCTGGATGGTCAGAGCTTTCGGAGCGTGGCTCGTAAATTAAATGCGAATCCCCAAACAATTGTGAATTGGATCAATGAATATGTTAAGACAACCTCGCGTGCAATTTATGGGCTGCGCAGGAAGTAAAAATGGCTTGCGCAAATATCCTCGCCATTAGACATTCATATGGAGGTATTGACTTTCAAAATGAGATATGCTAATTTTGTGGAGTGGTGACATATTTCCTTTCTTTCCCAAATTGATATCTGTAGAATCTACAAATTCTGAGGCTTTCCAGAAACATCTGGGAAGCATCCATTTCTAGATATGAATTAATAATCCACAATCTTCATCCAGGTAAAGGAACAACGTTGTCCATAGTTAAACCGCAAACGCAGTGAATAGTTGTCTGCCAAAGGAGATGCATAATTATGAATAGAATAACCTTCAAACGTTTGACATTGATCGGTCTGTGCCTTGTCATGCTGTGCAGCTTTCTGGGATGCTCCAAGCCCCAAGATCAAATGAACGATCCCGTCACCATTCTGATCGGGGAGGATCCACTCAATTTCAACGCAGCGATTGGAGATACGGGATACGACTCCCTGGTAATGCATATGGTAATGATGGGGCTTACTGACATTGATCCCGAAGGCAATATCCTGCCGAGGTTGGCGGCTGAACTGCCAACGGTGGAAAACGGCGGCGCAGTTGTGGACAAAGAAGCCGGGACGATGGATGTGACCTGGAGACTGCGTGACGATGTCAACTGGAAGGATGGGACACCGGTCACATCCGACGATGTCATTTTCACTTACGAGGCGATCATCAACCCCGATAGTGGTGGTTGGATCCTGGGGATTGACTATGTTGATGGCATCGACAAGATCGACAATAAAACATTTGTCATCCACTTCAACACGATCTACCCCGGCTACCTGACCTTGTTTGGCGGTGAGCAGGTAGTTATCTGGCCCAAGCATTACTGCGACGCAGCGCAGGGCTTTGTAGCCTGGGAATGCGGACGGAAGCCACTAAGCAACGGTCCCTACGTTCTCGAAGAATGGGTTACCGGCGATCACCTGACCTTCGCCCGCAATCCAAATTATTTCGAGCCTGACAAACCCGGGATCGACCGGATAATCGTCCGCGTGGTACCGGATGTCACAGTCCGCGAAACGATGATGCGTCAGGGTGATGCAGATATTTTGATGTGGGCAACCGAGCAGGTTGCTGATGATCTAAAAAACGAGCCGAATGTTGCCATCAGCATCAGCCCCAACAGCCGCTGGGTCATGCGTTTGTTCATGAATCTGGCTGCCAAGGGCGCGATTGACCCGGTTGCAGATCCCAATCCTTTCCTGGCAGACTTGCGTGTCCGCCAGGCAATCCGTGCTGCGGTTGACGTGGACTCGATCATCAGTTCGGTATGGCACGGCTTCCCCAAGCCGGTCTGGACTGAGTTTTTTCGGGCTCCTTATGCCTGCGATATTCCCCGGCCAAAATATGATCCAGAATCTGCCAAGGCGTTGCTGGAACAGGCGGGATGGTCTGACCAGGACGGTGATGGCACGCGCGAATGTCACGGATGCCAGAATTCCACCGAAGGCACGCTGATAAGCATGGAGATGATCACCTATGCGGAATATGGTGAACCATTGGAATTAACACAGCAATTGATCGGTGAAATGCTGGGAAATGTCGGTATCCACCTCGATTTGAGCATTGTTCAGGGCAGTGTTCTCTGGGCGGATTTCCAAAGCGGCGGCATTGAACAACGCGGCGATTTCAATATCGATCTTTGGGATGACGGCTATAGTGGAGCTGATCCGACAGATTTCCTTCAGCAATCTTATGGTTCCGAGGCGGCTGTCCCGGATCAAGGCTACAATTTTGGTCGCTGGAACAATCCTGAGTTCGATACGCTGCTCTACGAGGCGTATACACTGGACGAAGCCCAACGGAAAGCCAACTTCTGCCAGATGGCTAAACTCCTGGATGAAGAATTGCCACAGATCCTGATGTTTTCCACTATCAATGCGGATGCTTACTCGACCCGCCTGTCTGGAATCCAATCGAACGTCAACAGCGTCGTAACCTGGAATATTTCAAACTGGACGATCGTCAAATGACCAAGGTCATACATTAGGAGGTGAAACCGCCTAATGTATGACTCTATTTCTGTGGAGGCCCTTTGGGTCATTATATCCTGCGGCGGCTCCTGCAAGCCGTTGTCATTCTTCTGTTGCTCAGTATCCTATTCTTTGCCCTGGTCAACCTGGCTCCAGGCGGTCCTTTGGCCGGGTACGGGCAATCCCGTCACGTGCGTCCGGAACAGGCGGAAATTCTTAAACGGCAGCTTGGCTTGGATAAACCCATAACGATACAGTACGTCGTTTGGCTGCTCGGAAATGACTGGATGTTGGTGGATCTCAACAGGGATGGAATCCCAGAAAGTCAGGGGACGAGACGGGGAATCCTGCGGGGCGATTTTGGCTTTTCCTTCAGGACACGCGAACCGGTCCTTAAAGTAATTGGGGAGCGTTTTCCAAATACAGTAACATTGATGGTTATCACGTTATTGGTAGCCATCCTGGTTGCCATTCCGATTGGAATTATTTCGGCTGTAAAACAATATTCCGCATTCGATATCTCAGTGACCACGTTGTCTTTTGCGGGGCAGGCCATTCCGGATTTCTGGCTAGGGTTGATCCTGTTGCTCATTTTCTATGCCTGGCTAAAGAATCCATTCACTGGTGAATCTTTACTCCCTTCCGGCGGAATCTACTCTATCGGAAGACCTTTTTCACTCGGCGACCGGTTAATTCACCTTATCCTACCGGTTGCCACCGGGACATTGGGTTGGATCGCTTGGTACTCGCGTTTCATGCGTTCCAGCATGCTGGATGTGATCCATCAAGATTATCTGCGCACGGCGCGCGCCAAGGGGTTGACCGAACGCCGGGTACTCTATAAACATGCCTTGCGAAATGCTATGATCCCTCTTGTAACATTGTTCGCATTGGACCTTCCTTATGTCTTTGGCGGCGCGGTATTTGTCGAAATGTTATTTTCCTGGCCCGGAATGGGACAGCTCTACTATCAGGCTGCGCTGCAGCGTGATTATCCCATCCTGCTAGCTATCTTGATCATCGGAGCGGTATTCATTCTCCTGGCAAACCTTCTAGCGGATATTCTGTACGCCATTATAGACCCCCGAATCCGCTACAGTTGAGACTCGACATGGAAAAATCGCGTAATCGGGAAACAGGAAATGGGGAAATTCTCTCCAAGGATACGAAACGTGAGGAGACACGTTCGCATAAGGTTTGGAGGCGCTTCCGTAAACACCCGGGGGCAGTGGCTGGTTCAATCCTACTGACTTTCCTGATGATCGCTGTCATAGTGGCTCCGCTTTCTCCCTATGACCCGGAGACATCCAATGTGACCGAAAATTTCCAGTCTCCTTCCTGGCAGCATCCGATGGGCACGGATGCACTCGGCCGGGATATGCTGACGCGCGTCCTCTACGGTGGACGCATCTCACTCACCGTCGGTTTAATGGTCGTGGCAATCACGCTGACCCTGGGTGTCTCGGTGGGTGCCGTCGCAGGTTACCTGGGCGGGACGGTCGATAATATCCTGATGCGCATCACCGACTCGGCACTGACCCTGCCATCCCTTCTCGTTTTGATCCTTTTAAGCGCCATACTGCGCGAAGTAGAATTACCAATCTTCAGCAGGAGCAGCGTCCTCACCATTGCCGTAATCATCGGCTTGCTTTCCTGGATGACCTTCGCACGTTTGGTACGGGCGACGATCCTTACCTTGCGCGAGTTGGATTTTGTCACGGCTTCCCGCAGCCTGGGTGCATCAGATGTTCGGATAATCATCAAGCATATTTTGCCAAACGCAATCGGTCCGATCATCGTTGAGGCTACCCTTGAATTAGGGTATGCCATCATCGAGGAATCGGGCTTAAGCTTCCTGGGTTTTGGCATCCAACCTCCCACCCCAAGTTGGGGCAATCTTCTGAGCAATGCGCAAGAAAATTTCGTCAAGTATCCCTGGCTGGCCATTTTCCCTGGATTGATGATCTTCATCACCATAATCTCGGTTAATTACATCGGCGATGGCCTGCGGGATGCCTTGGATCCATATAAAGTCTTAGGAAAAATTGGGGAAACATGATCAGGCAATAATTGATCTTTTCATCCATCATATTTCAAAGGAGTTATAAATAATGTTATCCAACCGACCACCGCTTGAACCGCTTCGCACCCCTTACAGGCTTCCTTATCTCAGCCGGGAACAATTGAAACAACTTCAGACTGCAACCCTGGAAATTCTCGAACGCACTGGTGTTCGCTTCCCCTCCGAAAAAGCATTGAAAGTCCTGGCAGACAACGGTGCAATCGTAAATGCTAAGACTCAGATTGTCCGGTTCCCCCAAGATCTTGTGATGAAAGCGATCTCAACGGTTCCGCGGTATTTCACCATGGGCGCCCGCGAATTCTCGTATGATCTGCACTTGGACGATGGGTGCACTTATTTCACCACTGATGGTTGCGGTGTTGAAACCGTAGACTTTGAAACCCGTATTCTGCGCCCATCAAATAAAGCGGACGTTGGAAAAATGGCACGCGTGGCCGATTTTCTCCCATCTGTCGGCTTCATATGGCCAATGGTCAGTGCCCAGGATCATGGAATGACTGCGCCTTTGCACGAACTTGATGCCGCATATAACAACAGCATCAAACACGTTCAGAGCGAAACCGTTATGGGCGAGGTGCCAGCCCGCTATGCTGCGGAGATCGCGACCGTTATCGCAGGTAGCGAAGATGAGGCCCGTAAGCGACCACCTTTTTCTTTGGTTGTCTGCACTATTGCCCCATTGCTACAGGACAAGGAAGGCATCGAAGGCGCCATGGTTTTAGCAGAGGCAGGCCTCCCGGTTGGATTTCTTGCAATGCCCACCATGGGGACTACCGCGCCCGCCACCCTGGCCGGGGCTCTGGCGATGGGGGATGCCGAGATTATCAGTGCAATAGTCCTTATGCAGATGGTTGCTCCCGGAGCACCTGTCTTCCATTCGCTGATGCAGGCCTGGGCCGATCCCAGTTCGGGAAACTATGTAAGTTATCCGCTGGATGCACGCGGGCGTTATGCTCCGGTAGAAATGGCGCATAATTGGGGGATGCCTGCTCTGGGAGCCTGTTACGGAACTGACTCCCCGGAAGCCGGGACATGGCAATCGGCCGCCGAACCCGCGCTGGATCCTTACATGGTCGGACTCACCGGTGCTGAGCTTGTTACCGGGATGGGGCTCTGCCACACCTACACCCGGCTCTATCCTGAACAATTGATCATGGATGCAGACATCTACCAACGAGCGCGCTATCACCTCATGACAATGGATGTCAGCCCCGAAACCCTGGCTCTGGACACGATCAATACTGTTGGTCCGGGCGGGCACTTCCTTGCCCAAAAGCACACCAGGATTCATATGCGCGATTCAATGAAACGCGCCATCACACACCAGGTCGGCCCGGATGGCAAATACCGGGTTTCCCATGAAGTTGCCATTGAGAGAACAAAATGGATCCTGGAAAACCACCACCCGGAACCGTTGGAAGCGTCCAAACAGGGAGAATTGACCCGAATCCTGGCCGTCGCTGATAAAGAGCTGGGATATGGCTGAGACAGATTCTATGGAATCCAGCGAAACCCCACAACTCCAGCCGATAACTCCCACTTATCACCTGCATATTTTGGCTGATGAACAACTGCAACAACTCAAATCTGCCACACTCGAAATCCTTCAAGGAATCGGCATCCATTGCCCGTCCGAAAAAGCCCTTAAGATTTTCGCCGATCATGGCGCTCAGGTGGATTCTGCAAACCAGATCGTTAAAATTTCGCCAGATGTTGTTTTGAAAGCGCTTTCGCACGCCCCGCGCTATTATACGATGGGAGCGCGCTCACCTTCCCATGATATAAAACTGGATGGGAAATCAACCTATCTAGCAACCGATGGCTGTGGTGTGGAAGTAATCGATTTTGTATCCCGTCAACGCCGGATTTCCTGCAAAGACGATGTTGCGAAAATGGCGCGCATGTCTGATTACCTGTCATCAATAGGCTTTTACTGGCCGATCGTCAGCGCACAAGATCACCCTAACACTGCGCCCTTACATGAACTCGATGCATCGTATAACAATACTGTCAAGCATATTCAGAGCGAGACAATTATGGGTGAAAAACTAGCGCACTCGGCTGTGGAAATGGCACGCGTGATCGCTTGGAACGACACCACTCTGCACACTCGTCCACCGCTCTCATTACTGGTTTGCTGCATCGCCCCCCTTGGTCTGGACCGGTATGGAATGGAATCGGCTCTGGTTCTTGCCGAGGCGGGCCAGCCGGTTGGATTCATGTCCATGGCTAATGTCGGATCAACCGGTCCGGCCACACTCGCCGGGACGCTTGTTGCCGCGGACGCGGAAATCGTCGCCGCCATGACCCTGATACAGATGGCTCACCAGGGCGCACCCATTTTCCACTCATTGATGCCTGGGATTATGCACCCCCACACGGGCGCATATCTTGCTTCTGCCTGGGAAGGGACTCTGCTCTACCCAGTCGGAGTGGAAATCGCACACAATTGGGGTGTTCCCTCATTGGCAGGTGTCTTCGCCACCGATGGACAAGTTCCCGGTTGGCAATCCGCCGGGGATGGAGCCTCATCTTTGATGCTGTGTGCCCTGACCGGCGCGGATACGGGCAGCGGGCTGGGTTTGCTCGAGTCGTGCACGCTGCTCTACCCCGAAGAAATACTCCTTGATAGCGACATTTATCACCGGGTCCGGATTGAAGCGGCTGGCCTTGATACCAGCGCAGAAGCATTGGCGTTGGATGTCATCAAAGAAGTCGGTCCGCGCGGGCAGTTCCTCCGACAACGTCACACACGAGATAACCTACGACGGCGCATCTTCTCGGATTTGACTGCACAACCGGCACCCGACGGTAACTTTCGCGACCCAGTATCCGTGGCACGCGAAAAAGCCGATTGGATCCTGGCAAACCATCACCCAGAGCCACTGTCGGACATTCAACAAAAAGAACTCACACGAATATTGAGCCTAACGGATAAATACCTTGGATAGTCTTCTTCCAGAAAGCAGGAACTAATCATGAAAGCGCAGGTACAGGTGCTTTCCGTAGATGAGCGAGCGCAGGTACATGAACGCAGTCTTAAGCTCTTGGCAACGACCGGCGTTCGTGTTCTATCGGAGCGCGGTCGAATGATTCTAAATAATGCAGGTGCAGATGTTAACGAGGATTCCCACCTCGTTCATTTCCCACGCACCCTGATCGAAGAAGCTCTCAGACTTGCTCCGAGAAAATTCAGATTGGGCAGTCGTCGTCCAGGCTGGGACCTGGAGATGAATAACGGGAAATGTTATCTTCTGGCAGATGGGGGCGCCGTTTCAGTGCTCGACCGGGTATCAGGCGATCTTCGTTCCGGCACATTCGCTGATTGGTTCGTTGCCACACACTTGATTGACGCAATGGATGAAATTGGAGTTTATTGGAATATGATCCAGGGTGATTACAGAAGTGATTCTCCGGGAGATTACGTCTCTTATTGGCGAAATCTGCTCAATAACTGTTCCAAACACATCCAAGATTCAACGGATTCTATCAAGAAATCGAAATTATTACTTGAGATTCTACAAATATCCTTTGGCAGTATTGATACAATTCGTCAAACGCATCCCTTTTCTCAGTTGCTCTGCCCCATGTCTCCGCTGGTCATTGACGAACAATACACGGATGCATATCTCGAAACGATTGACTACAATATCCCGGTTGCGATCATGCCAATGCCTTTAATGGGTGCCACCGGGCCGGCCAGCTTAATATCCACCCTTTTGATTGCCAATAGTGAAATGCTAGCCATGCTATGTCTGGTTGAATCAGCTGCGCCTGGCACGCCGGTATTATATGCTCCAATTCCGCAAGCGGTTGAACCACACACCTGGCGGTATACTGGCGGCGCGGTCGAGAATGCGATATTCGGGGCAGCAGTCACCGAAATGGGACGATACTATGGATTGCCGGTTGAGGGGTCCACCGGAGGATCTGATCATTTCTACCCCGGTGTACAGGCAAGTTACGAACGGGCAATCAATTGGACATTGCCCACTTTGGCCTGGCCGGATATATTAGTCGGTCCGGGGCTTTTAGGAGGATCAACCATACTTTGTATTGAACAAATGGTGCTGGATGTGGAAATCTTCCGGCGCTGCGCTCGCCTGCACGACGGCATCGATGCTGGCTCGGAGAAATGGTTGGAAAATAGTATTATGAATGCAGGCCACGGCGGAAATTTCCTTAATCAAAAATCCACGCTAAAGGCGATTCGAGAAGGCAGTTGGTATCTTAGCCAAATTGGATTCCACGATACTTATGAAAAATGGATAGCCGGCGGCATGCCGGATGTGATTGATGAAATCCAAGATACCGTGAAAAGAATATTGAAAGATTACCAGCCTCTCCCGCTGGAACCCCAAGCTGACCGCGAACTGGAATGCCTGGAACTAAAAGTTAGGGAATTGGACAATTAGACTATTCCAACAGTGAGGCCAAGATGAAATTCTCTGCGCAAGTTTTATCTAAAGATGAGCAGGTTCGGATCCATGAAGAGAGTCTAAGGATACTCTCGAGCGTGGGGGTGAAATTCCTTGGTGAAAGTGCAATTCCAATTTTGAAAAAGAATGGTGCAAAAGTGGATGAGGATAGCAAGATTGCCCGCTTACCAAGAAAGATGATCGAAGAGGCGCTCAGTATGGCGCCCAAGTCATTCGTTTTGGGAGCTAGGAACCCTGTGCACGATTTTCCCCTACCATCCCCGGTCACACGATACTGCATTGACGGAACGGCCTCTTTTACCATGGATTTTGTTAACGGCGAGCGCCGTTATGGTACAACCAAAGATATCGAAAACAGCCTGCGCATTTTCCAACAACTTGATATGGGTGTAATGGCATGGGCGCCGGTTTGTGCCTCCGAAACGCCGGCGCATACACGCGCCTTGCATGAGTTTTTCGCAATAATGAGATATTCCTCCAAGCATGGCGAGCACGAGGTTCATTTCGCAAACCAGGTTCCATATTTGATCGCTGGGTTAAAGGCGGTTATGGGGAGCGAATCCGACGTGAAGGCCCGCAATGCGTTCTCTTTGATCTACTGTCCGGTTGCCCCCTTGATGCACGATGGAGAAATGCTCGATGCATATATTGAACTGGGACGGGTGAATATGCCAGTCATGATCATGCCCATGCCTGTCTGTGGCACAACCGGACCCGCCAGCCTATTTTCCAATATTTACCAAGCGAACGCAGAAGCGTTATCTGCGATAGTAATCTATCAGATGGCAAACCCGGGACGGCCGGTCATTTACAGCAACGCTACCGGAACCATGGACTTTCGGAATGGCGCTTATCTAGGTGGTTCCCCTGAAATGGGGCTGATGGCCGCGTCGCTGACCCAGATGGGTCGTTTCTACGGGCTCCCCAGTTGTTCTGCCGGGTGCACCTCCGACGCCAAACAGCCCGGACCCGAAGCCATTCTCGAAAAATTGATGACCACCCTTCCCCCAGTTTGCGCCGGCGCGGATATTATTATCGGTATGGGGGAGATCGAGAGCGACCAGGTTCTGGTGTTGGAACAACTTATTATTGATAACGAACTCGCCCATTTTTGCGAGCGCATAATTTCAGGTGTGGATTCCAGCGATGTGAAAGACCTTTACCAGGATATAGTCCAGGTTGGGCCGGGTGGAAATTTTCTTAAATCCAAGAACACTCGGCTGGCCGCTCGCAGCACTGAGTTCTTTTATCCCAGCCTGACTGACCGGCATCCCTATGAAGCCTGGATTGGCATGGGTAAACCTAATATCTACACGAAAGCCCGTGAAATAGTCGAGGAAATCCTTTCCGGACCAATGGTAGATCCTCTTCCGGCAAATATTTTGAATGCATTGACGGAAATCCTACAAATTGCGGATAAAGAACTTGCAGCCAAAGATTGAATACTCAATATTAGATCTCCACCTCCCGTTCAACTGCTTGCGAACGGGAGTTTTTCATACTCATAACTTATGATTTCATCAACCAACCGACAGACAACAAAAGACCTGGGCTGGAATCTATGAGTATCAGTTCTTGGATTGCTTCCCTAGACAATTCCCCCACAGTCCGAACGAAATCGCAATTCACAGGTGAATTCATTGTGCTCCCGAGAGGACATCGCCTCAGCCATTGAAATTCCTACCCCGTCATACTTCCGCTCAAATCAGGATAAATATCACTTATGTTAGTTTGTGAATTATGGCACTATCTAATATGAGTGCTTTCTAACTGCCAAGGAGATCGCCTAATGTATACTTTATTATCCCCCGAGGATAGGTAACGTCCCTGTGATGACCTCCCTGCCCGCCTTGATAAAGGGCCCTCCCCGAGTGTGTGTATATGTTTGCCATTGTGGTACGAACATCTCTGCCACGGTGGACGTGGTCGGGGTAGCAGAATTTGCCCGTGGGCTGGAGGGGGTGGTACTGGCGCGCGATTATACATACATGTGTTCAGACCCCG
>Ga0315273_10001189_pt1 | contig 29251 bp, 27 predicted proteins | sample YL17G02_0_MG_FD_205753 | JGI IMG/M metagenome (GOLD analysis project Ga0315273, IMG submission 205753) | Sediment microbial communities from Yellowstone Lake, YNP, Wyoming, USA - YL17G02_0 | ecosystem: Environmental > Aquatic > Freshwater > Lake > Sediment | place: USA: Wyoming | collected... | reverse complement strand
GCGCTCGTGGAGCTTGGCTGCTACCGGATCTGGATCGGCTCGGAAAGCGGCAGCCAGCGGATTCTCGACGCCATGCAGCGTGGCGTTACCGTCGAGCAGGTACGGCGCTCGGTCGCCCTGCTGCAGAGGCACGGGATTGAGGTCGGCATGTTCCTTATGTGGGGCTTCGAAGGCGAGGAGCTCGAGGACATCGCCGCGACTGTCGAGCACGTCAAGCTCGCCAATCCCGACATCTTCTTCACGACGATTTCCTACCCGATCAAGGGCACCACGTATTTCGACGACGTCCGTGACAAGGTCGAACTGCCACTGGCCTGGGCAAATGCCTCGGACCGCGACTATGTGATTCGCGGGCGTCGCAGCCGTGACTACTATCGGCTCGCGGACCAGTGGCTCCGCGGTGAAGTGGCGGCGCATCGGTTGGCAGCGTCGGATCCCGCCGCGGCGGCGGTGCTGTCGCACGAGGCGGCGCTTGCCCGCGAGCAGATGTATGCGCTCACCCCGACGTCGGCCGATGCCGCAACCTGATCGCTGGCCTTCTTTCGATGTCATCGAGGCCGCGCTCCGTACCGCCACGGAGTACCTCGCGCGGCAGCCGACCGCTCCCGCGACCGCAGCGCCGGACTGGAACGATACGGAGTGGCGCATCGCGAAGGCCGTCGTGGCCATCCAGGGGATGGCGGTGCAGCTTGCTGCCACTGCGCGGTGGCAGGGTCCGGACCACTGGCAGTGGTTCCTGCGCGAACAGCAGCGCCAGACTCTGCTTCGACACGAACTGATCCGAGAACGGCTCGCTAGCCTGCATGCCGGTGCGATGGCGATCGGCCTGCCGCTCGTCGCCCTGAAGGGCGCGGCGCTTTACCGCGCCGGGATTTACGACGCCGGCGAACGACCTATGGGCGACATCGACCTGCTCACGCGTCCGGGCGACCTGCCGACTGCGAAACGCCTGCTCGTCGATCAGGGTTACGGGGAGGTGCTCGACAGTTCGCGGCACGTCACTTTCGAGCCATGCGGCGCGGACGGCTATGTGGGCTACGGCGAGCACATCGCCAGCCCGATCAAGGTCGAACTGCACTCGCAGATCGCGGAAGCCCTGCCAGTCGCCAAGGTCGACATTACCCGCCACGTGTTCCCGACGCGCGTCACGCCGGGCCTCAATGACTATCCCTCGCATGCGGCCCTGATGCTGCACCTGCTGCTGCACGCGGCGGGCAACATCCGTGCGCGGGCGCTGCGCCAGATCCAGCTGCATGACATCGCATTGCTCGCGCCGAGGCTTGGGGCGCACGACTGGTCCGAACTGGAGGCGGCGACCGGCCCGCGTGGACTCTGGTGGGCACTGCCGCCGCTCGCGCTGACCATGCGCTACTACCCGGGCGTGATTTCGGACGGGGCGCTCGCGATGACGCGGCGTGGGTGCCCGCGGTTGCTCGCTCGCGCGTCGCGCGGGCACACGCTCGCGGACGTCTCGTGGTCGCGATTCCGGATCCAGGCCTTCCCGGGCATCGAGTGGGCCGCGACGCCGCTCGAAGCGACTCGCTTCGCGATGAGCCGGCTGTGGCCGACATCCGAGGCCCTCGGGCAGCTCAGGTTCGCTGCCGAAAGGTACTCCTGGGCGAGGGAGATTCCCTGGTACGGCCAGTCGCAGCTCACGCGCATCGTGCGCTGGCTGGTGTCGCGGCCACCGCGGGTGCAGACCCTCTACGCGGTGCGCGCGGCCCTCGCGGACCGGTAAAGCCGTTCGAAGGAGGCCGCGGTGTACGCCGCGTCCTGTTCGCATGCACGTCGCTGTGCCTCGTGCGCGAGACTCCGCCGAAGTGTTTCATCGTCAAGCAGGCGTCCGACGGCTGCGGCGAGGGCTGCCGAATCGCCCACTGGCACTGCGAGCGCCGCGTCGGGCGACCATTCTGTGAGGTGACCGACAGCCGTCCCGACGGTAGGCACGCCGGCGACGGCGGCCTCGAGGAGGACCAACGGCCCCGCCTCGTGACGTGAGCTCAGGAGGTTGACGTGCGCGCGCGACATCAGCGGGTGCAGCCGGCGCTGAGTCATGAATCCATGAAACACGACCTTCGATGCCAGGCCAAGTTCGCGTGCCAGCGACTGGACGGCGCCGCCCAGGGTGTCGTCGCCTACGACATCGAGCCGGAAGTCGACTCCCGTCGCCGCGAGCGTCGCCATCGCTCGCAGCAGCGTAGCCTGGTCCTTCACGCGATTGAGGCTCGCGACATGGATCAGCCTGGCCGGCTCACCGGCTGACCGCACGGCCGGCGGTCTAACCGGCCAGGCGGCAAGGTCGACGCCCAGAGATATCCGTGACGCAGTGACGCCCAGGGCCGCGATCTGCGTCAGGATCGGTGCGCTGGTGGCTGTCACAGCGCTCGCACGACGCAACGTCCAGCGTTCCCGCTGGCGCGTCACCAGCCGGCGTGCGCCGCCGTAGCCGATCTCGTCGAGCGCCGTCAGTTCGCCACCCGTCACGTGCACGATACTCGGCGCGCCGATCCACCGCGCAGCGGCGACGGCGGCGAACCCGCAACTGCCGCCAAAGATCGCGTGCACGATGTCGAACGGCCGCGAGCGATGTTCACGGACGACATGGCTCACACACCGCAGCTGCGGGAGGGGGTCGCCGACGTTGTGCACGCGCGCGCCGTGGAGAAGCCATTCGCCCGGCGCTGCCTCCTGGCGAAGCGCGAATACCTCCAGGTCGTGCCGCGACGCGAGCTGCTTTACGAGTGCGATTACTGCCGGGATCGTCCGGTACTCACCCGAACGGTCGACGCCGCCGGGAACGATCAGGGCGACCCTCATTCCGGCGTCCTCTCGGCGGTCCCGCGCGCGCTCTCGCGGCCCACGACTCGCCCACCGTCCAGCTCGAACGACAGATCGATATCGGCGAGCGTGCCCGGTCGATGAGCGATCAGAATCACGGTGCAACTGCCGCGCAACGCGCCAAGGAGCGCCAGGATCTCCGCCTCCGCCGGCGCATCGAGCGCGCTGGTGGCCTCGTCCATTACGAGCAGCGACGGGCGCCGGTAGAGTGCGCGCGCGATTCCAAGACATTGACGTTGTCCGCCGCTCAGCTGCAGGCCATTTTCCCCGATCACCGTAGCCAGGCCTTCGGGCAGCGCGGCAATGACGGGTCCCAATTGCGCGCGGCTCGTAGCCTCGTGGACGCGCTCGAGGTCGACGTCGTCAGGACAGATGCCAAAAGCCACGTTCTCCGCGATGGTGGCATCCATGAGCACGATCTGCTGCGGGACGTGCGCGACAGCATCGAGCCACGAGTCCCGGTTTCCATCGTCGAGCGTTTCGCCGTCGATCTCGACGTATCCCGTGTCGGGTTGAAGCAGTCCGAGAATGATTCCCGCAAGCGTGGTCTTGCCGGCGCCGTTCGGCCCCACGAGACCGACCAGAGTGCCGGCCGGAATCTCCAGCGAGACGCCGCTGACACCGCCGGCACGCCCCGCTGAATGCCGGTAAGAAATGTCGACGAGGCGGATCGACCGTCGCGGCCGTCCTCGCCACGCGCCACCGGCAACCGCAGGCCGCAGCCCTGCGGCCCGTAGTCGCGCGCGATCTAGGTCGTCGGCGATATTGTCGAAGCCGGCTCGATCCGCCCGGATGCGCGCGTACGCTGCAAACACTCTCTGGAAAGCGGGCAGCAGCCGGTAGGCTGCCAGGCCGAGAAACGCGAGCTGCGGCAGCCAGTCACCGGCGCCGGTCCCGCCGTGGATCCATAGTGCCGCCGTCACTAACCCGGCTCCGGTCACGCACTCGAGCACGTACTTGGGGCTGGCTGCGATGGCCGGCGTGCCGGCCTGGGCTACCGCGAGGGCCTCTGAATGACGGGTCACGCGGGCCGTCAGATCGCGCTGGCCGCGGAACAGGATGACGTCCTCGATGGCGGCGAAACTCTCGGCAATGACTTTCGCGCGCATGCGCGAGTGCCGCGTGACGATGGCGCCGTTGCGGATCAGTCTGCGGCGTACGAGCACATAGATGAGCGTGTAGCTCGCGCCGAGCAGCAGGGCCGCGACCAGGGCGATGACGGGACTGACGACGACGACGGCGCCCAGGATCAACACGATGCTGACGATGCCGCCGATGATCGTGAGCCCGCCTTGAATGACGCCGCTGACCGTGCGATTGACGTCCAGCACCACGCGCGTCGTCAGTGCCGCGCTGTTGCTGCGCCGGTGGTAGGCGAGGTCCCGATGGAGATATTCATCAAACAGCAGCGTGTGCAGCCGGGCGCCGACACCTTCGTAGAACCGCCCGATCGATCGCAGCGCCACGTAGTCGGTGACATTGGTGAGCAGCAGCAACGCCATGAACGCGACGCCGAGGCAGACGAGCATGCCGTGTGGCGTCTCGATCGCGAGCGCCTGCTGAAGCCAGGCCAGCGCCGGGCTCTGGTCGATCACGGTCGGATTCGCGAGAACGGCAAAGAACGGCGCGATCCCGGCAATCCCGGCCAGCGTGACGCAGGCCGAGATGACCGAGATCAGCACGACGAACAGGCATTCGCGCTTCTGCGCGGCGTCGAACAGGCGCCAGATCCGCCGCGCCAGATCGAGCGCCGAGCCCGTCGCGCCGCCGCTGCGGCTCACGGCGGCACCACGCCCGCTGCGGCACGCGGCCGCTGCTCGACGATTGAGCGGTAGGCCGCAAGTAATTTTCGCCCGAGCGCCGCGCTGGAGAGCTCCCGGTCGAAGTGGGCACGGACCCGCACCCGCGGACGCGAGGCCAGCTCCGCGGCGCCGCGCCGCAGCGCGCTGCACAGCGACTGCGGATCTCCGCAGCGCCACAAGGTGCCGATGGCGTTATTGCCGATTAAAGCCCGCGACGCGGGAATGTCTGTGACGATTGGCGTAAGCCCCGTCGCCATCGCCTCGAGCAGCGCAAAGCTGCAGCCTTCGCGATGACTGGCGAGCACGAAGAGATCGGCTGCCTGCATGAGGCGCTCGACGCGCTCGTGCGGCACTCGTCCCAGCAAGTGCACGCGCTCGCGGAGCAGCGGATCGCCGGCCACGCGAGCCTCCACGGCCGACAGCAGCGGAGCGGAGGCGAAACAGCACCAGAGCCGAAGACCCGGCAGGTCGCGCGCGGCGGCGCTCACGCCTTCGAGTACCGTGAAGGGGTCCTTGTTGGCGTTCAGATGGCCGACCCAGAGCACTGCCGGAGAGCCGTCTATTCCTGTCTCGACGCGGGCTGCAATGGCGTCTCCGGGGACGAAGTTACTCGTCGATTCGGGGATCTCGAAGATTCCGACGCCAGGCGCCAGCAGCCGCGCACGCTGGAAAGGCTCGGCCTGTGCGCGGGCGCAGAATGAGACGCCGCTTGCGGCCGCGGCGCCTCGGCGCCAGATCGCGCGGCGCCAGAACCTCGGCATGCGATCGGCATGATCCTGGATCAGGATCGGCACGCTCGGTGCGATCTTGCGCAGTTCGAGCACGTCGCGCGGGAAGCCGAGGCCGTGTACGTGGAACAGGTCGGGCGCGAGGTCGCGTACGAGCGCGCGAAACGCGCCGGCGCGCGCAAGCGGAGCACCCGTGACGGACGGTGCGACGAAGTGAAACGCAATGCCGGACTGCACGGTCTCGTCCGGGACCAGGCTAGCCTGGACGACCGTGACTCGTGCGCCCGCAGAAGTCGCCGCCGCTGCGACGTCGACGAGCGAGTGCCATTCGCGCAGCAGCGCTGCGGGAGGCCGGCACTTCGGATCGGCGAAAAAGTTTATCTGTACGACGTGCACCTCGGGAACCCGGGAGCTCAAATGCTCGTATCACGCGGATCGAGCAAGCCGATGAGGTTTTGCGACACTGTGAGCTCCCACGGCCGCTCGTAGCGGTGCAGCGCGTAGCGCCAGCTCGCAAGCCCGCGTAACGTTGCCTTGGCCCAGTTCGGCGATCGCGTGTCCTGCACGGTCGGGAAGCGGCACCGCAGCACGGTGCGGAAATCGCGAATGCGCCGCCGCAGCCGGTCGCTGAGCCACGGAGCATCGGCATGGCAGGCATAATCGACCCACTGGCGCTCGGTCCACTCCTCGGGCGTCTTCGGAAACTCTACAGGCGCGCCGTGCACGTCGCGCAGCGGGGTGAGCTTCAGCCGCTGCGCGTCCGGAACGCTGCCCTCAGGCAGCGGCGTGTGGATGTAGATGATGATCTCCGCGTCCGGATTCACGCGCTTGACTCGGCGAATGAAGTCGAACGTGCGCTCGGTTTCGCCCTCCGGGTCTTCTGGTGGCGCCACCATGAACGAAAGCTCCGGAATCACGCCGTTGGCGCGACACACCTCTACCACTTCGAGCGTCTGCTCGGACCGGGTTCCCTTGCGGATCGACTTGAGGAGCCGATCGTTCGGCGTCTCGGCGCCGATGTACGCCATGCGCAGGCGGCTCCGGCGGACCAGGCGCCACGACGCGGGCGAGAGGTTCACGAGCGCATCAGCGCGCGCATAGCACCACCATGGCAGCCCGTGATGAGCGAGCACCTCGAGCAGCGGCACCATGTCCTCCTCGCGGTCGAAGAAATTGTGATCGTAGAACTGGATCGAGTCAGCGCCCATCTGCGTGAGCAAGGCGAGATCGCTGTCGAGCCGTGCTGCCGGCGGCACCGCGGTCGCGCCCTCGAACATCGCCGCGACGCCGCAAAAAGTGCATCGAAATCGACAGCCGAGCGCTGCCTGGTGCCCCGCCGTGCGTTGGCCGAGAAACGTCTTGACGAGGTACGACCTGGCGTCCGGCAGCCGGTCGTACCGCAGCGCGGGCGCAATGTGCCGACGCGCGAACGCGCGCTGGCGGTTGTGGATGGCGACGCCGTTCCTCCGCCAGCTCAAGCCCTCGACCTGCGCTAGCCTCTCGCGATCACCACTGGCGAGAGTGCCCAACAGCTCCGGGAACGTGTCCTCGCCCTGACCTCGCACGACGAAGTCGACGTAGCTGCTATTGAGCGCCACACCAGGATACAACGTCGGAAAGTAGCCGCCCCAGACGATCGGTAAGTCGGGCCTCGCCGTGCGCAAGGCGCGCGAGATCTCGATGGCCGTCGCCACCTGGGGCCCGCCCATCACGCTGACGCCGGCCGCGGCGTACGGCAGCGCCTGCACGGCTTCGCAGGCGGCACGCACGGCGGCAGCATCGACGTTGCCGTCGATCAGGGTCGAGTCATAGCGGTCCTCGAGCGCCGCTGCCATCGACATGATCGACAGCGGGAAGCGTGCGTGCCGCCGCGCCGTGATTTTCGGGTTGACCAACAGCACCCGACCGCGGTCCTCGTTACGCACGGCTCGGCGCCTCCGCGAGATCGCGCGCGGCGTCGAGCGTCGCGCGCACAATCGTCAGGGTCTCGTTGATGAATCGCCGGCGGGCAAAGACCGTGAGCAGAAACCCGTGCGCACGCAACTCCGCCTCGTAAAGCGCGCAGGCATTGCCAAACGAAGACAGCAAAATCAGCGCTGTACCGTTCGGCGCGAGATGCTCGGTGAGCCCGGCCGCGAAGCGCGCGGCCGCGTCATTCGAGCGCCAGGCCGCGTCGCGAGCGTCTTTCGGCACGCCGAGCAAAAACGGCGGGTTGAACAACACGAGGTCGAACCGCTCGCCCGCCACAGGTGCGAACAAGTCGCCCTGGCGAATATCGATGCGCTCATCGAGGCCATTCATCAACGCGTTGATGGCCGTGCAACGCACGGCGGACGGGTTGATGTCCATGGCCACGACCCGGCGGGCGTGGCGGGCCGCGAACAGCGCGCAAACGCCGGAGCCCGTGCCCAAGTCGAGGACCCTGGCAGCGGCGGGGATGAGACGACCGTCGAGCTGCGACGCGAAAAACGCACCCGTACGCAGCACCTTCGGATTGGCGACGGTCGGCAGCACGAGGATCGGCATGTCACCGACGTGCTCGAGCCGGAAGTGGTCGTAGCGGTGCTTGCCCGAGAGCCTGTAGGCACTGCCGAGCAACCTGCCGAGCAATTGACCCAACGGGCCCGGCCGGTGCTCGGCGAGCAGCGACGGGAGCGGTCGCGTGTCAACCATCGCCCGCCGGCAGTCGCCGGGCCTCCAGGATGTAGTGATCAGCGAGCGCAGCCAGCGGCTGCCAGCGTTGCGCCGCGCGCTCGACGTGTGTGAGCGCGGCCAGGAGACGCGGCGAGCCCTCGAGCGAGCCTGCGGCATAGCTCGGCGGCAGCACGAGACCAAGCGAGCGACGGCGCAGCGGCGCGAAATACGGGATGAGCATCCGCTCCAACTCTGCCGGCGTCGGATAAGTAACCTGCAGCCCTTTCCAGCTCACACCGCCCTTGCGCCAGCGACGGAAGGCTTTTTGTCGGTCGCCGCGCGCTAGAAACCAGGCCCACTCCCAGGGGACATGCCGCCCCATGACGACCCAGGCCAGGCGCGCGCCTGGGTCGAGCAAAGACGCGACCTCCGCAACGACGACATCCAACCTGGGCGCGCAATTGATCGCGCCGAAGTTCGAGTACACCCCGTCGAAGCGCTCGCCGGACAACTCGGCGCCGAGCCTTTCCATGGGCACACAACGAAACACGATGCGCTCCGCGCAGCCGGCGCGTTCCGCTTTCTCGGCTGCCACACGCAGCATCGGCATCGACGAGTCCGTCGCGAGCACACGGACGCCTCGACTGGCGAGGTGCACGGCATCCTCGCCCGTACCGCAGCCGATCTCGAGAACGTGCTGCGACGTCCCGAATGCCGCGTCCAGGCGCTCCCAGACCAATGCACGCAGGCGCTTGCCGTACGCCGTCGTCGTGAACGACGCGTCGTAGGCCGCAGCCATGTCGTCGAACGGGCCGGTTTGCAGTCGCTCGGGTTCGTCCAAGTCGTTCAGCGCCTTGTCCCTCGTCACAGGGGATCTCACCAGGCTGCCGAGAACGATCGTGGATCACGCCACATCGAGCAGACGCAGGTCACGCACTCGGCGCGGCGTTGATCGCGAATGTCAGCACGCAAGCTCGTCATCGCCCCGTCGTTAACTGCTTGCTGCAGATCGTCGCCGGCCGTCAGCCCGGACCCGGGAATGAAGAAGCACGGCCTCAGCCGCCCGCCTGCCTCGATCACCGCAGAGAACTCCGGCGCATTGCACTTCACCGGGGGAAAAGCGCCACGGCCGCAGATCGCCGTATAGTAATCCAGGATGCGGCGCAGCTTTTGAGGGCTCTCGGCGATGAATCCGGAGCGAAAATCCTCCGCTTGCTCGTGCTCCATTGTGTCGAGAATATGTTCGAGCTCGGGTAAGTCAATCGCTTGCAGTGCAATGTCGCCCGCGAATCCATCGGGCAAATTTCGACCGAAGGCATGCGGATTGCTCACGTCGGCGGCGAGAAAGGACACCCGGCGCGCGCCGTTATCGCGCGCCAACTCGACGAACCGCGGCAACTCTCGGTAGTTGGCTCGCTGAACCGTTACGCGCATCTCCACCGATGTACCGAGCCGTGCAACGGCGCGCATCCCTTCGCACACGTTATCGAAAGCGTCTAGGCCGCGAATGGCGGCATAGGTTTCGCTCCGGACTCCGTCCACAGACACGGTGACGGACTCGAACGACTCGCAGACACGCTCGGCATGCTTGGCGAGGGACAGACCCGAGGTCAGCAACCACAACTTCAAGCCCTGCGACTTCAACAGCTGCGCAATAGCCACCCACTGCGGGTTGAGGAGCGGCTCGCCCCCCGATATCAGAACCACACGCGTGCCGAGCGCCGCAAAACCGGGCAGCCAGCGCGCGATCGACTCCAGCGTCATGTCCACGCGGCCGAAACGCCAGTAATCGCAGGTCACGCAGCGAGAATTGCAGCGCTCCGTCAGATACAGCGTAACCAACGGCAACGACCGTACTGCCGGAGCCACTTGTAAGGTCCTGTGCATCAAGCCCACCATCCGCCGCAAGGCGATTCGCCGTCTGTGGTAAGTGGCTGAAACCTGATTATCGGTCCGGCCCGTAGTGTACCTTCAGTAGCGCAGGTCGGTTACCGTGAATCGCGATACAAGCACTCCATCACCCGGGCTTCTTGGCGACACCGCAACTCGGGATTACTCGCACAAACTCAGGCTGTTCAACGCCTTCGCCGCGCCGGAGCTGCGCCAGGCGATCGCCGACTTGAACCTGCGCTCCGGTATGCGCGTGCTCGATGCCGGTTGCGGCACCGGCGAGGCATTGCACTGGTTTGCGCAAGCGGTCGAGCCGAACGGCAGCGTGGTCGGTATCGACCTCTCGGCCGCGCATGTCGCCGCCGCCCGCACTGCCGCCACGAGCGCAGTGCAGGTACTGCAGGGAGATCTCCGCGATCTACACCTGCCCCGCGCCGACTTCGACGTCATCTGGTGCGTTAACACCATCAATCATTTCCACGAGCCTCTCGATACGGTCAAAGGCCTGGCGACTTGGTTGCGACCGGACGGCCGCATCTCGCTCGGCCAGAGCTCGTTGTTACCCGACATGTACTTCGCATGGGACGCGAGGCTCGAGCGCCTGACCACCGAAGCGGTGCGTCGTTACTATCGAGAGCGCTATCGGCTCAACGAACGAGATCTGACAGCGCAGCGGGCGATCGCGGGTTTGTTACGCCGTGCCGGACTGCAGAGCGTCACGGCCCGAACGTATACGATCGAGCGTTTATCCCCCCTCGGTCCGGAAGATAGGAGCTATCTTCTCGAGGCCATCTTCCTTCGAACCTGGGGAGAGCGACTACGCCCTTATCTGTCGAGCGATGACTACGAGGAGCTGGCCCGCCTGTGCGATCCGCATAGCGCGGAATTCGCGCTCGATCGCCCGGATTTCCATTTCATTCAAACGTTCACCGTGGTCATGGGCACCGCCGCCCGCTAGGCCGATCGCCGTCGCCACTGCTCCAGGGGAGTGACGATGCCAGTGCGGCTGCTCCAACAGCGCCGCCGCGCAGCGCGGCTCGAGCGGCGTCACGTTGCTGCCGAGGCTGGCGCGCGTATCTGCGTTGCGCTGCCGCCAGACCTAGTCTTTCACTTCCTTAGTTAGCGAGTAGCCGACCACAGCGCGCAGCAAAACCTCTCGCGCCTTGGTGCAATCCAGGCGCTGGCACGTCGTCCAAAGTTGATCGAGCAGCTCGAGCGGGGTGAGGGTGAGCTCGGTCTGGCCGGTGGGCAGGGGCTTGGTCAGGCTGTAGCGGACGGGCTGGTCGGAGCCGCCCCAGCAGAATCGTTCACTGGCGAAGGCGGGACGGGCGCAGTAGCGCAGCAGCCGTTCGAGGCCGGGTTGGTCCGCGGCCTTGATGAAGACGGCGGCGTGCGATGAGAACCCGCCGCTGCGCGACGCTGACCATGGCGGCATCGAGATCAGCGGCGGGGTGGAAATGCGGCGTGCCGGCAGAGTCGAGGCTGAATACGCCGTCGGTGACGCAGCAGTGCAGGTGAGTGTGGGCGTTGAGCGCGGAGCCGAAGCGCTGCACGAAACTGACGGCGCCGATGCGAGCCGCGCGCGGCGCATCGGGGCGGCGGCGTCGCAGGCCGGACTCGATCGTGCGCAGCACGCTGCGTCGCACACGGCCGAGAAGCACCGAGTCACGGTGCAGGAAGAACCGCAGCCGCCTGGGAAAGGTCACCACCCACTGACGTACCGGCACCTGCGGGAACACGTGCTCGACGAGGTGGGCGGCCGCCTCGGCCATGCGCCGGGTCGTGCACGACGGGCAGAGCCCGCGACCCTTGCCGGAGAAGACGACTAGGAAGTCGTGACCACAAGTGTCGCAGTATGCGCGGGCGAAGCCGCAAGCCAGGATGCCGCAGTCGGACCAGACGCTGCGGCGCAAATCGAGCCCGATGAAGAGATAACAGGATAGGCGCCGTAACGCGCGTAGGGTGGAACTCCCACTCGGCGTGACTCGGCAAGTCTCGGCGGGAAGTCATGTGAGGGCGGGCCATCTAACTTGTTGATTTTAAAAACACGCCAAAAATCCGGGTGCCCCTGCGAACCAGAAGGTCGGGAGTTCGAATCTCTCCGGGCGCACCAGTGAAATGGAAAAGGGTCTCCTGCAAAGGTGGCCCTTTTTCATTTCACCGTCTCAACCGGTGAGACGGCCGGGAGCGATGCGGGGCCGCCATCTCTCCGGGCGTGCGTGCAGTTTGTAAAGCGTCGCTTGTCGCATTACGATGGCGCATGATCAGGAGCTTCCGGCACAAGGGCCTCGAGGCGTACTTCGGGCGGGGTACCAAGGCCGGTATCCAGCCTCATCATGCGACGAAGCTTCGGCTGCAGCTAACCGCACTGGATGCTGCAACCAAGCCTGACGATCTCGCGGCCCCGGGATGGCGGTTGCACCCACTGACTGGCGACTTCAAGGGCTTCTTCTCGATCACTGTCAACGGTAACTGGCGGGTCGTTTTCCGTTTTGTCGAAGACGATGTGGAACTCGTCGACCACCTTGACTACCACTAGGACCAGACAACGATGAGCGCGATGCATAACCCTGCACACCCTGGCGAAGTCCTCCGCGAGTACCTGCCGGAGGAGCTGTCCATCGGCGAAGTCGCGAAGCGCCTGGGCATTACGCGCCAGGCTCTTTCCGCAGTCCTGAACGGTCGAGCCGGCGTCAGCGCCGCGATGGCGCTGCGCCTTGAGGGGGCGCTTGGGACCAGCGCGGAGATGTGGCTCGGCATGCAGGCGAATCACGATCTCTGGGTGGCCCGTAAGCGACCCCCTAAGGTTCGGCGGCTCCCGTCGGCAAAGCTCGCGGCATAGTGGATGCGGCACCGTAGGGCCGAACATTCACTTCGCGAGCTTTGGCGATCCCCGGCGGGAAGTTGGGTGAGGGCGGGCCATCTAACTTGTTGATTTGAAACACACGCCAGACCACATGGCGCCCCTACGAACCAGAAGGTCGGGAGTTCGAATCTCTCCGGGCGCACCATGAACTTAGGTCCCAATCCCCACCCTGATAAAGGGCCCGGGGATACGCGACAGCCCGAGATTTCGCGCGATCGCGCTGATCGACTCGCCTTGCACCAGCCGCTGCCGGCGAATCTTGCCGATCGTTTCCACGCGCAACACCCCAGCTTCTCCTCAGGCAGCCGGTTCGGCTGCGTGGGGGTACGGGGTGGTCAATTTTGGACGCGGTTTACCCCGTTTGCCTGGTCAGAATTGCACGCCGGTTTACACGGTTGCGACTTGTATGGGCGACCCGTGAGGCTCGCTCCTGGTGAGGCCCTAGGGCTACAGTACTGGAGAAATAAAAGAGGCCTTATGGACACTTTAATGTCAGTTTTTCTATTTAAGAGGCCTTTGGGCTACATCGAATATTGACCTAAAGTAGCCCAATGGCTACACTGTGATTTATCAAGGAGGTGCCCAATGACCGATCTCGCTGGCGTTGCTGCCCTGCTCAAGTCCGCCCGCCAAGAGGCGGGGTTCACCCAAGCCGAGCTCGCTGCCCGTGCGGGCGTAGCCCGCAGCACGGTTGTGCGCATGGAAACCCTTGCCCGCGATGACATGAGCGTTGGGCTGTTGCTGCGCCTGTTAGAGGCGGCCGGTCATCAGCTGAAGGTCGTCCCGCGTGGCCACGGCCGCACGCTTGAGGACGTCCTGCGGGAGCAGCGTGAGGCGCCGAGCGCCACATGAAGCTGGACGTTCACGTCCGTGGCCTAAAGGTGGCGCAGCTCTACCGTCAAAGTGACGAGTACCTGCTGAGCTACGAGCGGGGAACATCCAGGACGGACTTCGTCAGCCTAACCATGCCGGTACAGGACACGCCCTGGGCATGGCCACGCGACCTGCACCCGTTCTTCAGGCAGAACCTGCCCGAAGGCTACCTGCTGAACGTAATTCGCGAGGAGTTCGGGCGCTACCTCGACGGCACCGACCTCACGCTGCTCGCGGTGGTCGGGGGAAGTGGCATCGGACGGGTCACCGTGACCGCAGAGGGCCTGCCGGCAGGAGTCGGATTGCGCCCGCTCGATATTCAGCAACTGCTGAAGGGTGAGAACACCGCTGAAGGCTTCGCCAGCCTAGTGCGAGAGTACGCGCGCAGCGCCATCTCGGGTGCGGTGCCAAAGTTTCTGGCGCCGGAGGTTGCGGACGAGAACGGAGCACCACTCGGAAAATCGACGCTGCGTACCAGTCGTCACATCATCAAAGGGTCCGACGAATCCACACCCTACCTGGGTTTCAACGAGCACTTCACGCTGCGCGTCTTGGCCCGTCTCGAGGTCGTGCCGGTGGTCCACACCACCATGTCTGAGGACGGGCGCGTAATCGTTATCGACCGCTTTGACATTGATGCTGGCGGCACGCCGGTCTATGGCCTCGAAGACTTCTGTAACCTGTTGGGACTGCCGCCTCACGAAAAATACGCCACGACGATGGAAAGGATCGTCAACGTTGCCAAGGCCTACCTGCCGAGCGGCGACATGCACGCGCAACTTAAACGGCTAGGTTGGCTAGTGCTTGCGAACTATGTCGTCCGAAACGCCGATTGCCATTCCAAGAACATCGCCCTTTACTACACCTCCGAGAGCGACGTCGCCTTCACGCCGGTTTTTGACCTCGTGACTACGCAGGCGTACCCGCGCTATGCGAACAACGACCCGGGCTTGTCGATCGGTGGGCGCAAGGCGTGGGAGCCGGGCAACAGCCTTGAAACGTTCTGCAAGGCGCGCCTCGGCATCCCCCCTCGCGAGTACCACAGAATGGTAGAGGCACTTTGTGACTCAGCCGTGACGGTAGCTCACGAGATGATCGCGGTATCCCGCGACCAACCACAATGGCACTGGATTACCAAGCAAATGCTCGCGGCTTGGAGTGAGGGCATGAGCGCGCTGCGAGGCGAGCGCACTAGCGTGCAGGCAGCGATGCTTGAGCAGTCGCTCGTGGCTGAGCAGTTCTCGCCGCCTGATCCGCTCGTTCGCGCCCGCGAGCCCATAGGCCGCTCGGAGCTGCTCGCCAAGCCACGCAAGCACTAGGTCCAAATCTCTCCAAAGGCACCCGCCCTACCGACCGCGATACAACCCGCCCAAGGATTCCAGGGATCGTCTGGGCCTTGCCCCGATTCGCGGTATGCGGGTCGTCGGCAGCGATTACACAGGTTCGCCGCACCAATATGGTCGTCGCGATCCGGAATTAAGAGCCAGCGCTGCGATCATTGCGACGATGTCTCGGTGAGCGCGGGTCACGGCGGCTTTCTTGGTACGTTCTCCGCTCACGGCGAGCGCTTGCTCGATGAGGGCAGGGTCTAGCGAGAGATTGGTCGCCATGTGTCACCTCTTACAAAACAGTCTGCACATTGCGCTTGGGAGCGGCAAATCGGCTTGGCCCGCGTCCGTCTAGATACATGACCATTTGCCAGTGCCGGAATCATCACGACTGGCGCACCAGTGACGTCACGGGCTTACGCTAACCCGCATCCCCACCACCGTGCTCCGTCCGGCAGTAAATTCAACGACCGCTCAGCCTGCGTAAGAGACGAGTTCGGCGTGCAATCTGGCCGCCGCCGTCGGATCAACCGCGGCACGACGGACGAGCGCCAGGGCGCCGGCCTGTTGCTCTGGGGTCGCTGACGCCTGCCCGTGCACGGCGACTGCGTACTCGCTCAGGTCCTGCACGAACACGCCGAACATCCGCTCGACATGGCTCTCGTCGAGACCTGCGCAGGCGGCGGTGGTTCCGGTGCGTGTCCCGCCCGGTGCGCCGTCGATGGCAAGCGCAGCGGCTTCTGCAACCAGTTGTGCATAAACGATCTGGGTGAAGATCTGCCCGACGTTGAGCAGGAAATCGAGGTCCTTGGCCTGCTCCCCGCGCGGTGCAGCCGTGGCCATCAGTTGTCCGAAAGCCTGCACCTGGCCGATGAAGGTCGCGACGTTCGGCAGCTGCGCGAACCGCGCGAAGGCGCCGCGCCAGTCGGGGAAGCCGATGCGCGACAGGCCGCTCGCCGGCCCCTGTGCGAACAGGAAGGTGTCGTCGGCGGGGTCGAGCCGCACCGGCATCGGTGCGTACTTCACGCCCTGTCCGGCCCCTGCCGCGGCAAAGGCCGGCAGGAACTTGAGCACCAGCGCGAGATTGACGTGGACGGTCCCCTCCAGTTTCGGCAGCGTGCGGATGTGGCGGGTCGCCTGCTCGAAATACGTGTCCTTCTCGAATCCTTTCGCCGCGATCACTTCCCACAGCAGGTCGACCACCCGTTCACCCTCGCTGGTGACTTTCATTTTCGCGATGGGGTTGTAGAGCAGGAAGCGGCGGTCCTCGGCCGAGGCGCTGCGCTCGTAATCCGAGCAGCGCGCGCTGTAGAGCTTCATCGCGACCAGTCGGACGTAGGCATCGGCGAGCAGTCGTCGCACGTGCGGAAACTCCGTGACGCGCGTGCCGTAGAGCACCCTGCGGTGGGCGTGCTGGATCGCCTCGACGAAGGCATGCTCGGCGATGCCGATGCTGGCCCAGGCGAGCTGCACCTTGCCGACATTCACGGTGGCGAGCGCCGCATCCCACGCGGCCTTGCCGGTGTGCAGCACGTCGGCTGGGGTCACCGGGTAATCGGTGAGCCGGAATTCCGAAACATACATCTGGCCGTGCACGACATTCTGCACCAGCGTGTATGCAGGGTGTTTTGGGTCGGCCAGGAAGAACAGGTAATCATCGGCCGGATTGGCCGACGGTCCGTCCGGGCGCTGCACGCGGCCGAACACCGAGACGCGAGCGGCGCAATTCCCATTGCCGATGTAGTACTTCTCGCCACTGGCGCGCCAGCCGGCGCCGTCCGGGCTCAGCACCATGTCGGTGGAGTAGATGTCGGCCCCGTGTTCGCGCTCCGAGAGTCCGAAAGCGAACAGTCCGCCTTGCGCGAGCAACTGGCCGACCAGACGTTTGGCCTCTGCGTTCCCGCTCGTCCAGACCGGGCCCAGGCCCAGCACGGTGACCTGCCAGGCGTACCAGTGCTCGAGCGAATACCAGGCCAGCAGCTCGCTCAGATCGTTGTTGCGCGCGGTGTCCCAGCGCGCAGTCGTCGCGTCGGTTCCGCTGGTTAACGTTGCGACCGCGGCCGGCGTGCCGAAGCGGGCGAAAACGCCTTCGCGGGCGATCATCTCCAGGAAATCGTCATACCAGGTCGCGTCGTGGCTTTCCGTCTTCAGCACTGCGTGACCCTTGGCCTCGAAAAATCGGCGCACGGCCAACAGGGCGCGGCGAGTCGGTTCGTCGTAATGAGCGGCGTCGTAGGCCGAAGGGTTGAACAGCAACATGGTGCAGTGACTCCGGGCGGCCGCAGGGGCGGTTGCGCCTATCTTGACTATGCCGAGTCTACGCCGCACATCCGCGGGCGAGCATTCGCGCGGTACGAAGTGACAGTCAGTCTCGATCTCGAAGCGACTCTCGCGCAACCACGGGTGGAACGGAGTTGCCGACCAGCCAGCGAGAGCTCCTCGTCACCGCAGCCAACGGCGGCTTTGGTCGTGCGCAATATCCGCAAGTCAAGTCAGGACAAATTGATATCAATCTCGCCGGCCTGCACAGAGTACGACTGTTGTCCCGAGCAACAGCGACCTAGAGTGTCCAAAGGTCAAGCAGGCAAGAAGAGCCACGACAAGGAGTTCTTAAAATGCGCACGACAAACTTCATTCCTCTGGTAGGAGTTCTGGCAATCGTGGCTGGGTCGGCCATCGCGCAACCCATGGAGGTTGTCACCGTTGAGGCCGCCCGCTCGACCGCTGTAGGCCAGTCGACGTATGGCGTTCCTATCCGGGAAGTCACGATCCAGAGTCGCGTCAGCTACGCCGACCTCGACTTGACGTCGGAATACGGGGCGTTGCAACTCGAAAATCGTATCAAAGAGACTGCCAAGGCGACTTGCGAGCAGATCAAGGTCAATATTCCCGCCGAGGGCTCGAGCCAGGAAGCGTGCATCAAGGACGCAGTGGACGGCGCGATGAAGGAAGCGCACAAGGCCATCGAAGCCAAGCGCTCCGCTCATCCTGCCAAGTAACCTCAGCCAGGCGTCAGGTCGCGTAGGCCGCGCTTGCCGTGTCCTGGGCCTGCCCTCCTGGGCAGGTCAGGTGCGGTATAGACGACATCTGGTGACGGCGCAGCGAGGCAACAGGCGATCTCGGGCACTCGGCGTGACTTGGCGAGATTTGGCGGAACGTAGAGTAAGGGCGGGCCATCTAACTAGTTGAATTGAAAAGGGCTACCTGAAAAGGCGGCCCTTTTTCATTCGAGCCTCACTTCAAGACAGCCAGCGTCGGAACCACTGCAGCGCCAGTGCCGCGACCTGTTCGAGAGTGCCCGGCTCCTCAAACAGATGCGTTGCGCCCGGCACGATCTCGAGCCGCGCTTCGCATTGCAGGAGTCGCAATGCCTGCTCGTTCAGTTCGATGACGACGGGATCCTGCGAGCCGACGATGAGCAGCGTGGGCGCGGTCACGCGCGGCAGTGCAGCGCCGGCGAGGTCCGGACGCCCGCCCCTCGACACGATCGCGTGCACTTCGCATTCGACACTCGCGGCAAGCGCCGCCGCGGCGCCTGTGCTCGCGCCGAAGTAGCCTGGCCGCAGGTTCGTGGCCCAGTCCTGGGAGCCTAGCCAGCGGGTCGCGCCCGCCAGGCGGCGCGTCAGCAGATCGATGTCGAAGCGCAAGCCCGCATCCCGCATATCGCGCTCTTCCTCTTCGGCCGTGAGCAGATCAAAGAGGAGGGTGCCGAGCCCGCCTTCCACGAGGTGGTTGGCGACGTAACGATTGCGGGTGCTGAAGCGGCTGCTGCCGCTGCCGTGCGCAAACAGCACGATGCCTCGCGCAGCGTGGGGCAGTACGACGTCGCCCTGCAGCACCGCGTCGCCAGTATCGATGGTCGCTGGAAGCGACCGGGGTTTCGCATCTCTCATGGGGTGATTCCTAGAAAGGCCGCTCGGGCCTCGCTTACCAGGGCCGCCTCGCAGTCGGTGTAGCGAGGCGAGAAGTGGAACGGGACGATTTCGCGCGCGCGAGCCCCGCGCAATCGAGCCGGCTTGCCGTGCCGTCAGGTGGTCCTTGCGTCGTGCCTCTTCCGCGTCGCACTCGAGAAATGTCGCCTCGATGAACAGCAGGTCTGCGTCGGCAACGAGGCGGATGATGCGCTGCAGGTTGTCGGCGTGGCACGCAACGTCCGAGACGTAGGCGATCATCTGGCCCGGCACACATTGCACGGCAGCGTGTCGCAACGTCCCGAGCGACAGGCGCCTTTCCCGCAACTCGTCGCCTTCGCGCCAGCGTGCCGTGACCGGAGTGCAATCTGGCGCGTCGGCGATGTCACCGAGGTCGAACAGCAGGGCGCGGCGCTCGAACAGCACGTCCACAAACAGGGCCGGGTCGGCGAAAGGCCCGTTGACGAGGCTGGGCTGGAAAATCGGACGCATGCGGACGGGCTCAGCGGTGACGAAAACGTTCGAAGGCGATATCCAGGACCAGAAAGACCGCGGTCACCAGCAGGCAACCGGGCAGATCGATTCCGAGCGGGGCCGACAACGCCCATAGCGGCAATAAGGCTTCCGGAATCTGGTCCAACCCTGGGATCTCTGTTCCGGCGGCAAGCCGCAGTCGTCGCTTGACGAAACTCGCTGCGGTATCGGCCAGCATGGAGAGCGCCCCGAACGCGAAGCCTACGGTGAAGGTGAGGCCCAGCAGGTGAGCTGCAATCGCGCAGGCCGCCACGCCCACGACCACACCACGCCAGGTCTTGTGGTCCCCCAGTACCCGCGTCCCATCGCGCAGCGTCGCGCCGAAATCCAGCGGCGCAGCGAGCCTGTTGCCCAGCAGCATTGCTGCCACGACCGGCGTTGCGTTGGCAACGATCAGTAGCAGCAGTGCCGGCAGCAAACGCATGCCGTAGTCCATGCCGGAATCCTCAAACCCTCGCTTACGATGGAGACGAGCCTACCGCGCGCCGATGCCGGGCGCAGCTTCCGGTCGTTTCAGGCGGTCACTTTCCGGCGACTTCGGGTGGGCGACTACTACGCACCAGCGCAGTAGGACCTTGCCGAATTGCGGCAACGGAGCGCATGGGCAACGGCCCCACCGGGGCTGCCGAGCAGTGGAGCGGGGCCGCCATCTCTCCGGGCGCACTATGTGAAATTAGGGGGTTAGCTCAACTGACCCCTGTTTCATACGCAAATTCCGGCACTGCGCGGGCGCGCATGCCTGCTAACGTGGGGCTGTGAGAGGTCCAGGGGACAGGACGCCGTCGATAAGATTCAAGTCGGGCTGGTTCTGACGCGAATCATGCCTGTGCCCGTGGCCACGAACCGATGACTGACTCGCCGAACTCCGCTTCTGCTTCGCACCCCCGCGTTCGCAGCTGGGCCCGCGCGGCCGCATTCGTGCTGATCTGCGCAGCTCTTGCGCTCCTGCTGTCCGTCGATGGGGTCTATGCAGGTCTGCAGCGCGCGCTCGCTGCCGCAGAACCCCTGATTGCCGCGCACCCGTACCTGGGCGCAGTCGTGTTCGTGCTGTTCGCCGCCATGTCGGCGATCCTCGCGTTTTTCTCGAGCGCGCTGCTGTTGCCGGCGGCGGTGTACACCTGGGGCAACACCGTCACGTTTGTCCTGCTGTGGCTCGGCTGGTTGCTGGGTGGCCTGTGCACCTATGCGCTGGGTCGGGTGCTGCGCCGGTCGCAGGGAAACGCACCCAGGATTTCCGGCCAGTTCGATTTCTACCGCGAGCGTGCCCCGGATGAGCTCACGTTCGTCATGGTCCTGTTGCTGTGCCTGGCGCTGCCTTCGGAAATTCCAGGCTACCTGTGCGGATATCTGGGCGTTCGCCTGCGCACCTATTTCGCCGCATTGGCCGTGGCCGAGCTGCCGTATGCGGTGGGTGCCGTGCTGCTGGGGGAAGGCGTGGTCAATCGCAAGATCGTCTGGCTCATGGTCTGCGGAGTCGCAGGCGCCGCGCTCAGCCTCTATGCCTTGCGCACGCTGCATCAGCGCCTTGACCAGCGATCGTGACCTACGCGCCCGTGCGCAGATACGTGGCGGCACGACGTGCCGCGACGGCGGCTGACAATCCCCAGCTGAGACCTTGCAGCCATCGACGTGGACGGATGATGCCGACCGCCAGGATCACTGCACCGGCCAGTAGCAGCGGATGCGACGCAGCTCGCCGGGCGACACCCACGGCCGCATCGACTCTGCGCAGCGAGTAGCCGATGTCGCCGGCGCTGAGCGCGAGTTCCCGCCGTTGCAGTTCGCTGCGTGCCACGAGCAAGGCTCGCTTCGCGGCCAGTTCCCGTCTCCGGCTCATGGCGAAATCCGCTTGTCCAGCAGTTCCAGGTCGCGTTCGAGCTCGTCGAGCGTCGACGACAGCAACCGTGACTGCCGCCGCGTTCGTGCGCGTACTGCCAGATACGATCCGGCTGCGAGCACGATGAAGCCGATGGCTACGCACGCAGTGGCGGCCACGCGGTGCGTGTCCCAGTAGGCCGCAATCACCACGAGGCCGCTGAACACCAGCGCCAGGCTCGCGAGCGCGAGCACGAGTACGCCCCCCAGCAGGAGCGTGACGACGCGACGGACTTCTTCCTCGAGTTCGGTGCCGAACAACTCGACCCGCGTGTGCGCCATCGCAACGAGCGTTGCAACCAGCGCGCGCAGGGAATCGAACAGGCCGCCCGCGGTCCTGCCTGGTACGTCGGAATCGTCCATCGCGGTGCTCGCTGACAGACGAACGCGTTCAGCGCCGGCCGAGCAGCAGCCCGACCAGGAACCCGACACCGGCAGCCACGCTGATCGACGGCCATGGGTTCTCGTGGACGTAGGCGTTGGTCTTTTGCGCGGCTTCGCGGGCACGGGTCGCAACATCGTGTTCCAACTCGGTCATGCGGACCCGAGCCTTGTGCAGGGATTCTTCCGCGTGCGCACGTGCCTTGGCTGCCCGTTCGCTGGCATCGCCAGCCGTGGCCTTCAGCAGATTCTCAGTGTCGCGGACGACAGCCTGCAGATCCGCCATGAGTCGTTCAGTACTGGTGCTGGTATCCATGAGTCCCACCTCCTGGCATTGACGCAACTGCGCGGTTTGGGTCGCGCCTCGGTCACAATGTACTCCGATGGCTGCGACATAAGAATCCGTACAAGTAAGAGGCAACTCTGGTGTCGTTGCCTACCCGCCCGCCGTCGCCAGCCGCTTCTCCGCGCCCTCGAGCATCGCCTTGAAGCGCGGATGATCGCGCAGGGCATCCAGGTCGGGATCGACCTTCGCCCAGTTCACGGTCTCCAGCGTGTCCTTCTCGAGCACGGCCCCGAGCAGGTCCAGCGCGGTTACGGCGTCCTTCAGTTCCACGAAGCCGCAGGCGAAGTTGTAACGCATGGTGAGGTTATCGGGATCGAGCAGCATCGCGCGCTTGGCGAGTTCCCGTGCGCGATCGCCCTGGCCGAGTGCGATCAGCGACATCACGACGTACCCCATGGCCATGCCGTTGTCGGGTTCCTGCGCCGCGATCTTCTCGGCCCGCGCCAGCGTGCGCTGCGCGGCGTGGCGCAACCCTTCCTGGTTGCCGAGCGACCGGTAGCAGGCGATCAACATCGCCACCGAGGAAAAGTCGCTTGCCATGAGCGACGCGGCTTTCTCGTAATAGCGCGTGGCGTCTTCATAGCGGCCCTGCGCGTAGTTGAGGCGCGCAGCGGCCGTATTGACTTCGAACGACTCTGAGTCGAGCCGCAGGGCCGTTGCGATTTCGCGCTGGGCCTCGTCGTACTTTGAATTCGACGTCAGTACGCGCGCGATGGCGGCGTGTGCCTCGGCCAGGTTGGGATCGATCGACAGCGCCCGTTCGGCCGCGGCAAGTCCGCCGTCCCCAGGCTCGCTGAAGTGAAACCGCAGCGCTGCCTGCGACACAGCCATCAGTGCCCATGCTGCCGCGTAATCGGGATCGATCTCGGTGGCGCTGCGGCACAGCCGGATGATGGCCTCGCAACGGCGCGCGTTGCCGTAGTTGCCGGTGACGCTGTATTGCCGCGCCATCAGGTAGACGTTGTAGGCCTCGAGATTCGTCGTGCCGCGCTGCTCGATCGCCTTCTTCTCTTCCGGCAGCAGCTTGAGCTTGAGGGCGTTGACGATGGCCTCGGAGATTTCGTCCTGCAGGGCGAAGATGTCGTTCAGGTCGCGGTCATAGCGTTCGGCCCAGACGTGGCTGCCGCTCGCGCCGTCGATCAGCTGTGCGCTGATGCGAACCCGCTGGCCGGCCTTGCGCACGCTGCCTTCGAGCACGTGGCTGACCTTGAGCTGGCGCGCGATCAGCGGGATCTCGACGTTCTTGCCCTTGAAGGTGAACACGGTGTTGCGCGCGACGACCGAGAGCGCCGAGACCTTGCTCAGGTCCGTGATCACGTCTTCGGTGATGCCGTCGCTGAAGTACTCCTGCTCGGCGTCGCCGCTCATGTTGACAAAGGGCAGCACGCAGATCGCAACACGAGGCACAGCAGTTGCCGCGGCGACCGGGCTTGCAGCCGCATTTCCGGGTGCCGCCGATGTGCCGCGGGCGGCGCGCTGCTGGGCGATCATCGAGCCGAGCGCGCGCAGCAGTTCCTGGAACGGCACGCTGGCGGGGTCTTCGGCCCAGTCGTCGAGTTCGGTCGTGTGGATCGCACGCACGTCCATCGGCAGCTTCGCGCCGTCGAATCGTACCGGCACCAGGATGCCGCGGTCGGCGGCCTCGCGCGCTTCCCCGCGCACCCAGCGGGAGGCGACCGAGGTCTGCGTCCAGACGACGATCGCGGCGGCGGCCTCCTGCAGTTCGCTCTCGATCTGGCTGTCGAATTCCTGGCCCGTGTTGATCGCCGAATCCCACCAGACCGTCCAGCCCTGCGCCTCGATCGCGGCCACCAGTGCCGCGACACGCGCTTTGTCGGTGCGTGAGTAGGAAACGAAGATATCGGCCATGCCGGGAACCCAGGGCGCCGCGAATCCGTGCGGCGCCGTAGCTTAACCTGTCAGGCGGTCACTGGGCGGCAGGCGTCTCGATCTTCACGTCGGCGTCCTCGATGATGACGTCGTACTGGTAACCCATGCCGTAGTCCTTGTTCCGCACCACTGCGCCGGCCACGAGCACCGTATCGCCGACGTTGGGCTGCGCGCTGACAGTCGTCACGGTGATGTCGTTCGAGCCTTCCGCGCCCGAACCGTCACGCACGTGAATCCAGTTCTTGCCCAGGATGCCGGGGTTGCTCTTGACCACCTTGCCGCGAAAGACGACCGGCTTGCCCGCCAGTTGGTCTTTTTCGGCAAAGACTTCGGCGACGGTTCTGCCACCTTCTGCCTTGACGACTCCGGACACGTCGACGGGAGCGGTGCTCGTCGTGGGCATGGGATGCGGCGAGGTGGCGGGTCCGGTCACTGGAGGGGTGCCGGGCACCGCGGCGCCCGCAGCCGGCGGCGACTTGTCGCAGCCCGCGAGAGCTAATGCGACAGTCAGGGCGACGGTCAGGGCGAGTGGGTTGCCAATGTTTGCCTTCGACACAGCGGATTCTCCGATCGATTTTGGAAAAAGATGCCGGTTCGGCTGGTGCAGTCTACTGGACGGGACGCGGCAGTGCCGGCTGCGATGCCGGCAAGCGGCTCTTTCTTATCCGGTCGGGCGTGATCACAATCGGCGCATGACGACCCGCAAGCGCGTGACTCCCGACCTCGGCCGACTCGATCGCGTAGTCGCCGACGCGCGTCGTGCGCGTGACCAGCGCGAGCAGGGGTACCGCGCCCAGGCCTTGAAGCTCTTCCCGTGGATCTGCGGCCGCTGCGCCCGTGAGTTTGCACAGACCAACCTGCACGAGCTGACGGTTCATCACAAGAACCACGACCACGATCACAACCCGCCCGATGGCAGTAACTGGGAACTGCTCTGCCTCTATTGCCACGACAACGAACACCAGCGCTACGTCGATCAGGGCGGCGCTGCATTGCGCGAGGAGGACCGCGCTGGCGCCACTCACTCACCCTTCGCGGACCTGGCGTCCCTGTTGAAGAAGCCCTAGATCGGCAGCGCCCGGACCCGCTTGCCGGTCGCCGCGAAGATCGCATTGATCACCGCTGGTGTGGCAGCCGGGAGACCCGGTTCACCGATGCCACCGGGCGCCTCCGTACTAGGCACGATGTGCACTTCGACCTTGGGCATCTCGTCCATGCGCAGCATCGGGTAGTCGGTGAAATTCGACTGCTCGACGCGGCCGTTCTTGAACGTGATTTTCTCGTACATCGCGGCGCTGAGTCCGTAGACGATGGCGCCTTCGACCTGGCGGTGAATCACGTCCGGATTCACCGTGCGTCCGCAGTCCACGGCCGCGACGATCCGCTGCACTCGCGGCTTGCCGTTCGCATTCATCGAGACCTCTGCCACTTGTGCGACGAAACTGCCGAAGCAGGTCGTGATCGCCACGCCGCGGTGGACGCCCTGCGGCAACGGTGAGCCCCAGCCGGCTTTCTGCGCCGCGAGGTCCAGCACGCCGCGCAGGCGCGGCTGCTTGGACAGCAGCGAACGCCGGAATTCGACGGGGTCTTTGCCGGCCGCGGCCGCAACCTCGTCGATGAACGCTTCGATGAAGTACACGTTCTGCGAATGTCCGACCGAGCGCCAGAACCAGGGCGGGATGCCTGGCTCCGTTCGAGCGTATTCGACCCGCAGGTTCGGGAACGCGTAGAGCATGTCGCCGATGCCTTCTATTGCCGCGTCGTCGATGCCTTTCGGCAGCTCTTTCGCGAACCCGGCCGCTATCGACAGTGCCGGCGACGCAACGCGTGCGGTGAATGACACCGGATTGCCGTCCGCGTCGAGACCGGCCGTGAACCGCGTGACCGACGCGGGGCGGTAGAACCACGCGCGCATGTCGTCCTCGCGCGTGTAGACGAGTTTCACCGGTGCGCCGGCCGCTTTCGAGATCAGCGTGGCGGCGATGACGAAGTCCGGCGCGAAGCGACGGCCAAAGCCGCCGCCGAGGTAGGTCGTGTGCACCTGCACCTTCTCGGGCGGCAGTCCCGTCAATTGCGCGACGATGCCCTGATGCGGGCCCGGGCCCTGCGTCGGCGCCCACACTTCGGCTTCTCCTGCGCGCACCCAGGCCGTGCAGTTCATCGGTTCCATGCAGGCATGCGCGAGGTAGGGAGCTTCGTAGACGGCCTCGATGCTCTTCGCGACGGCGACGCTCACGTCGCCCTCATTGCGTGCGACCACGCCCGGCTTGGTCGTAGCGTCGGTCAGCAATTTCGAAATCGACTCCGACGACAACGAACCGAGCGGGCCGTCGTCCCATTTCACGACCAGTGCGTCGCGGCCCTTCAGCGCAGTCCAGTAACCCTCGGCCAGCACGGCGACGCCTTGCGGAATCTGCACGACCTGCCGCACGCCCGGAATCGCCTTTGCAGCGGCATCGTCGACCGACACGATCTTCGCGCCAGGCACCGGTGCGTGCACCATGACGGCCGTGAGCAGTCCCGGCAGCTTGACGTCGATGCCGAAGCCCGCGCTGCCGTTGACCTTGGACGGCGTGTCGATGCGGGTCAGGCCCTTGCCGAGGATGCGGAAATCCTTCGGGTCCTTGAGGGCCGGGTTCTGCGGCACCGGCAATTTCGAGGCGGCCGCGACGAGTTCGCCGTAACCGGCCGACTTGCCGTCGGGCCCCATGACGCGGCCATCCTGTGTGCGGCACCTGTCGGCGTCGACGCCCCATTGCGTGGCGGCTGCGGTCACCAGCATTTCGCGCGCTGCCGCGCCCGCCTTGCGCATCGGCTCGTAGTGACCGCGGATCGCGGTCGAGCCGCCCGTGGCCTGCATGCCGAACAATGGATTGATGTACGCCTTGTCCACGGGCGCCTGTTCGAGCTTGACGCTCTTCCAGTCAGCGTCGAGTTCCTCGGCGACGAGCGAAGCGATGCCCATGTGCACGCCCTGGCCCATCTCGGAGAGGCCGCAGATGACCGTGACCTGTCCGCTCGGTGCGATGCGCAGGAACGCATTCGGTGCGAAGCCTGCGCCAGAGGTTGCTGCCGCCGCTGCCTGGGCGAACCGGGACGTCATGGGCAGCGTGAATCCGATGACGAGCGCGCCGGTGGCGGCCGCCGAGCCTTTGAGGAAGTCGCGGCGCGTGCTGAACAAATTGGTGCTCATGGCTGTCTCCGTGCCTCAGGCGCCGAGGGTCGCAGCCGCATCCTTGATGGCGGCGCGAATCCGGTTGTAGGTGCCGCAGCGGCAGAGGTTCCGGCGCATGGCTGCGTCGATGTCGGCGTCGTTGGGCTTGGGGTTTCGCGCCAGCAATGCGGCTGCGCTCATGATCTGCCCACTCTGGCAGTAGCCGCATTGCGGCACGTCGTTGCGGATCCATGCGGCCTGCAGTGCCTGGCCGATACGGTCCGAGTCCATCGCCTCGATCGTGGTCACCTGCTTGCCGGCAACCGACTCGAGCGTGGTCACGCAGGCGCGTGTCGGCTTGCCGTCGACGTGCACGGTGCAGGCGCCGCACGCGGCAACGCCGCAGCCGTACTTGGTGCCGGTGTAACCGAGTTCATCGCGCAAGGCCCACAACAGTGGCGTGTCGGGTGTTGCGGACAACTGCACGGTCTTGCCGTTGAGTGAAAGCGAAATCATGGAGTTTCCCCAGCGCAGTAGTGCAGGTGCCGGTTGGCCTGCCAGTGGAATTTAGTATAAAGCCGTCTTATGGACGGATCATTGCATCAATTGGTTTCGATGTACGAACGGGCTCGCGCGGAGGGCGCATCGCTCGTGCTCGCGACCGTGGTCGCCACCCGCGGCTCGACCTACCGCAAGGCGGGGGCGCAGATGCTGATCGGGCCCGGTGGCCGGTACGAGGGGATTCTTTCGGGCGGCTGTCTCGAGGGCGACCTTGCCGCACACGCGGCGTCGGTGCTCGAGACCGGCACGCCAAAGATGGTCCGGTACGACAATGGCGGGGATGACGATCTGCTGTGGGGACTGGGCGCCGGCTGCGAAGGTGGCATGGACGTCTGGCTCATCCGGCTCGATTCCGCAGTGGACTGGGAGCCGTTCGCAACCCTGTCACGGTGTTTCGAGCAGCGTGCACGGGCCAGGTATGCCTTCGTGCTTGATTCAGAGGCGTCGGCCTTGCCCGTCGGCACGACGCTCTGGGTTGCGGGCGGTCCGGCCCCACCGGCCGGACTACCGGAACAGCTGACTGCCTGGCTGGCAGCACAAGCGGGGGACGACATGCGTTCGGCGACCACCGGGATCGTCGAGTTCGACGGTCCGCGAGTGCGCTTGTTTGTTGCCTCCACGGCGGTCCCGCGCGAACTGCTGTTGATCGGCGGCGGTCCGGACGCGCTGCCGGTGGTGGAATTCGGCGCCACCCTGGGGTGGCGCGTGACCGTGGCGGATCATCGGCCGGCTTACGCGGACCCGGCGCGATTTCCGCGGGCGCGCCGCGTGCTCCTGACCACCCCGGTGGAACTGGCGCAGCACGTGGACCTCGCGCGGTTCGAGGCCGCGGTGATCATGAGCCATCACATCGCGACCGACCTTGCGGCGCTCGCGGCGCTGGCCGCGACGCAGATTCCGTATGTGGGACTGCTCGGCCCCGCGTCGCGTCGCAAACGACTGCTGGCCGATCTCGGGGCGGCAACTGCGGCGAGGTTCGGGGCGCGTCTGCATGCGCCGGTCGGTCTCGAACTCGGCGGACGCGACCCGGCGAGCATCGCGCTGGCGATTACCGCGGAGATCCAGGCGCACCTGCACGGCAAGGGACACGGGCAGGCACTTGATCGCAACACCGCGGCGTCGAGCCTGCACGTGATGCTGCTGGCTGCCGGCAGTTCGTCGCGGTTCGGTTCGCCCAAGCAGCTCGCCGATATCGCGGGACGGCCCATGCTCGCGCGCACGCTGGAAACCGTATCGCAGCTCGAGCGGAGACACGCCGTGACGGTGGTGCTCGGCGCGAATGCCGAACGTCTCGAGCCGCTGGTGCGCGAGGCAGCGGCGAACGTGGCCTTCAATCCGGATCATGCGCGGGGCATGGCCGGTTCCATTCGCGTCGGGTTGGCGCAGGCACCGTTCGATGCACGCGGAGCGTTGATTGTGCTGGCGGACCAGGTCGCCGTGACGGCCGACGACCTGCGGCAGCTCGTGTCACGCTGGGAGCAGCAACCCGACCGCATCGTCGCCGCGCAGTACGCCGGCACGATCGGTGTTCCCGCCATTTTCCCCGCCGATCTGTTCCGGGAGCTGGCGGAGTTGCAGGGCGATCGCGGCGCGCGCGTCCTGCTGATGCGCTATCCAGAGCGAGTCATCAGCGTGCCGAT
>Ga0315273_10001188_pt1 | contig 29257 bp, 25 predicted proteins | sample YL17G02_0_MG_FD_205753 | JGI IMG/M metagenome (GOLD analysis project Ga0315273, IMG submission 205753) | Sediment microbial communities from Yellowstone Lake, YNP, Wyoming, USA - YL17G02_0 | ecosystem: Environmental > Aquatic > Freshwater > Lake > Sediment | place: USA: Wyoming | collected... | reverse complement strand
GAAGTCCATCTTGGGTCCATCGACACCGCCGCCGGCGCGTCGGAAGTCCATCTTGGGTCCATCGACACCGCCGCCGGCGCGTCGGAAGTCCATCTTGGGTCCATCGACACCGCCGCCGGCGCGTCGGAAGTCCATCTTGGAGCCATTGACACCAACATTGGCGACATTGAAACGTTACTCGGAACGACCGGCATCCGGGTTGGTGGATTTTCGGCATCCGTGGTTGACTCCACTGCGGTAAGCACTGCTGCCTACTCCGCTAACGACATCGTGGCCGGTTTGCGGACATTGCATCTCCCCCGGACGTCCGGTTACGGATGCGTGCTCCAGAGCATTGCGGTAACTGATAACGCGGACCAAAAGGCGGAACTGATTTTTGTATTTTTCAACGCGGATCCCTCCGCCAGCACCGTCGCCGATCACGGCGCGTTCACGCTGCACGCGAACGACGTTGCGAAGGTTATCGGCACCGTGAAAGTTTTGGCGGCTGATTATTACGATGCCGGGTCAGTGAGCATCGCGCTCAAGACCGGCATCGGGCTGGTCCTGTCGTCCGCTGACGAGCACATTTACTGCATCACGATCGCCACCGGAACTCCTGACTACGTGGCGGCGGGGGATCTTTCAATCGCGTTCGGCGTGCTCCGGGATTAAGGTATGCCGATCAACATCGCAACCCGCCGGGCGCTGCTCAATAGTTCCGTGGTTGGCTGGTCTCCAGACCCCAATGACGCGAATACTTGGGGCTGGTGGGACGCTGACAACTACGTTGTTACCGGAGCCGATAGAAATGTCACCTCGTGGGGCAACCGGATGGCGTATCAGGTGGACAAGACGACTCTGGTTAACACCACCAATTTTGGGCCGTCCCTCGGCGCGTGGGCGCGACCGGTTCTTAGCCGGACAGATACTTTAGGAAACTGGATCCGGGCTTCGGAGAACATGACTGCGCCCACTATCTACTCGGTGACGAGCGCCACGATTAACTCCGCAACCCTGGTGACGTTTACCGCGCAAAACGGGGTTGTCTGGCAGACGCTCGCCATAACCCAGCCCGGGGTCACCTATCGGATGAGAATCAAGATCAAGCGGATCTCCGGTAACACCGCGATCGAGCTTTACCACAGCGGCGCAGCCTCCGGAAACAGCACAGCTATTACCATTGACGGGACGTCCACCGAGTATTCGACCACGTTCACCGGACACGCCAGCTACGGGAATGTTCTGGTAGGCGTGCGGGATCCCAACGCCGCCGGGCAGGGGCAGGTCGAGCTTTTAGAGTGGCAAGTAACCGATAACGTCGGCATGTCCACTACCTACGTTGCCAATCCCAGCTTTTACTACTCGCTTGCGCCGGCCCCGGGTGGCGCAAGGGCGGTCTACACTCAGGACGGGCTCACGACGTCTTGGGGAGCGTATCTCAAGATGGGTTATACGGGAACGCACGCGAGTCTTGCGCAGCCCCTCACGTTTTATCTCTGCTACATGCCGAAGAGAATTTCGGCCAACCGATCTCTGTGGGACAACACCACTCCTACCTGGGCCACATTTTGCGATTTCAATGCAACGGACGAGTCGATCTACGTCAACTCGGCTCCGTTCAACCGAATCGACCGGGGGACGGCTTACGTGGTGGATACCTGGAGAGTTATCTCGGCAGTGTATAACGGAGCGTCCAGCGGTGTCCGGCTGAACAAGACTGCGGCTCTCACTGGAACTCTCGGAGCTCTGGGCGGGATCAACAAGGGTTTTACTTTGGGGGCGAGCCCCTTCACCGATCAATGTTGCGGCATCGCCATCTCCGCTTTTATGATCCGGACTGTGGCGGACTCCACGCTGATCCAGAACGCGTATATCGACTATTTTGCGAAGAAAGTTGGCTTGATCGTATGAGCGTAATTTCCGGATCTGACTCCGTTACGGCGATTGCCAGCGGCAACCTTATTGTTGGAGTGGTGTCGAACTCGTTTGGCCCCGCCGAACCGATGGTGCGCGTGCTGGCGGAGGCGGGGCAAGTGCTGCTGGCGCTGGTGTCGGTGGCCTATGTGGTTTACAAGATGATTGTTCTCCGAAAAGTTTTAGCTAAAACCGATGCACAAGACACAAAAGCTAGCCGTATCGTTGTTCGCCGCCGCCCTGCTGGCCGGCGCAACCGGGTGCGGCACTCTCATCCCGAAAAAGGTTGAGCTGTTTCAGAAAAAAGTTCAGGCGTTGCCGGGCAAAGAACGGCGACTTTTAGAACACGAGCGCCAAGCAGCCGAGCTGACTGAGCGCCGGGCGGACTCCGCACTACGCGCCGCGACGTCCGGCAACGCCGTAGCTTCCATCCTGCCCTTGCAAGACGCGAGAGCGGTGGCGGACGCGCTATCGCTATCGTTGGGCCCCCCGTCAGATCCCTGGGACGGAACTGCGGCGGATCTCGCCGCGAAACTGTCGCACGAACGGTCCGGTTACGACCGGAACATCGACAGTTACCGGGACGACGTGCAGCCGTTGGAGGGCAAAAAGATCGAAGGCACCGGACTTATCCAGGTGAGCTATTTTGTTTGGGTGGGCGGCATTGCGCTCGTGCTGCTAGTGGTTTGCTTCGTCGCGCGGGTGCTGATGCAGGCGCTGGCGATGAGTAACCCGGGCGTTTCGGTGGGGCTGAACGCATTGCAGATGGGCGGAGCCGCCGCGTCCCGGATGCTGGCTCAGGTTTTGAAAGGCGGAAAACTGTTCAAGAAAGACGTCGACGCGCTGGCGCTTGACCCGGACGTTAAAGCGAAAGTGCTGGATATGTTTTCCCGTGCCCATGATACGGCCCAGGACGAGACTACCCGGCTTGCCGTCAAAACTTTGGTGAAAGATTAACGTATGTCGTGCTCACACTGCAGCTCTGGCGCTAATGTAACGGCCAACACTTGCTGCCCGCCCTGCGCGGAGTGCCAGGAAGCGGATGTCGCAAACGAAACGCTGCAAAGTTCCCTCGATAATTTCATCTACTATTTTTTTGGCCAGCTGACTAAGACGGTGGTCAACGGAGAAGTCGAATGGATACTCCCTTGCAACCTTGCCAGCGGGCTCCCGGGCAACCCCCGGGCTCCCGACGAGGGGCTCGGCTGCTATTTTCTGCGGTTGTTCGCGGACGGTATTTACGGCCTGCAGGGGCTGCAGGGCCTCCAGGGTATCCCGGGTGTCCCCGGGGTGTCCGCGTATACGGTGGTGGCGATCCAGTTCGCCTCGCCTAACGTGGGCGACGGGTTCTCGTTTGATGTTCTGGACGGGTCGATTCTGAGCCCCGGGATGATGCTTTACGTAGCCCGGCTCGGCTGGGTCCAGATCACCGCCCAGGCCGGCAACCAGCTGTTTGTGGTGTTCGACGAGGAGTCGATGTCGGGAAAAGATGTCACGATCCCCGCTGGCGCGGCCGTAACGATCGCAGGGCCGCGAGGCAGCGGCACCCAGGGTGTCCAGGGTATCCAGGGAGTCCCCGGCGGCACGGGGCCAGCCGGAGCGGGTGGCGCTGCCGGGGCCAACGGCCAGCCGGCCTACACGGTCACGTCCGGGGGGTTCAACGTTCCCGCAGTTGGGGCGAACGTAGGCCCGATCAACGTTGGGTCGTCCGTCTGGGCCGCCGTCGGCGAGCACGTTTTCGTCACCGGCGCTGGGTGGTATTCCGTCCAGGCCAAAGGGCCCGGGACCATCACGCTGCGCAATCTTTACACGCCGCCGGACAACGCGGCTGTCGGCACCGCCATCCCGGCGGGCGTGACTATCTCTCCGTCCGGCCCTCGCGGGGCAACCGGGCCCGACACGAACGTCCGAACGCTCAACGCGGCCGCCGGCGACTTCGTTGTCCCGGCGCTCGGCGCTACTGCGACGGTGGAGCTCGACGTCGCGTCGCCTCTTTATACCGGGGTCGATGTTCGCATCGAAACCGCCGGAATTTTCCAGGTCACCAATATCGCGGGCAATGTAATTACCATCCGTAACATCTACCTCCCGCCCGTGAACGCGGTCGCCGGCGTGGCCATTGCTCGCGACAAAAAAGTGCACGTGGTAACCAATCCGAGCGCCAACCGGTGCGCCCGGACTATCGCTATCAGCGACGGTGCCGAAAACAATGACGAGCTGCTTTTTGCGGACGCCACGGCCGGGGCTATTGTGGTCACGCTGCCGTCGGCGGTTACCGTGAGGGCCGGAAAACTCTACACAGTGAAAAAAATCGACGCCGGGGCCTTTACCGTCACTATTACTCCCGCCATCGCGGAGACGATTGACGCCGACCCGAATGTCGTCATCGTCGATCCCTGGGCTTCTGTAACAATCGTCAGCGACGGCAGCAACTGGTTTATCATCTGATTTATGAGCTACTCCACAAACACCAACATTAGATACGCGGACGGCGCTCAACTTGACGCGTTCGGACGGATGCGGACGAGTGTGCCGTTCACGATTTTCGACTCGCAGTTTGAGTATGATTTGAAAACCCGGCACTGGGAAGTAGTCACCACGGGAAGTCCCGCCGGGTCCGTGTCGCATTTGCCGAACGAAAGCGCGGCGCAGTTGGCGACAGGGGTGACCAACGCGTCAAGCGCTACGCTGCAGACTCGCGAGTATTTTCGATACCACCCCGGCAGATCTCAGCAGATACTTATCACCTTCGTCATGGGGGCCGCCGCCGTCGGAACGACTAAGTCGGCTGGATACTTCGACGACGAGAACGGCTATTTTCTGGAACAAACGCCGGCGGCCGTGAATTTTGTGCGCCGAAGCAAAGCTACTGGCTCCGTGGTTCCGGAAACGGTTCCGCAGGCGAGCTGGAACCTCGACAAGTTTAACGGCGCAGGGCCCAGCGGAAAAACTCTGAACCTGGCAATGGCCCAGATTCTCGTGCTGGACTGCCAATGGCTCGGCGCGGGTCGCATCCGTATTGGGTTCGTTGTGGATGGAGTGACATACTTCGCGCACCAGTTTACGCACTCCAATCTTATCGCCACCGTCTCCAGCACAACTTTGAACCTTCCCGTCCGGTATAAGATTGCGAACGACGGGACCGGCGCGGCGGTGACGATGAAGGCTATTTGTCAAACGGTTATTACTGAGGGCGGAGCCCACGAAGATGCCGGCGTCGGCCTCGCTTATGGGGCGATAGCCTCGGCTACCGCCGGGAGTGGGACAGCCACTAACACGCTGGCTATGCGGCTGAAACCCACCTACGCGAAAGTAAACCGGGGCCAGTTTTTCATCAACTCTGTTAATGTTGTGTCCGGGGCCAACCCGGTTCTTGTTCAGTTGTATGCGGGGGGAGCATTAGCGGTGACTGGAGTCTGGACAAGTTCTGGCACCGCCTCGATCACCGAACGGCACGAGACAATCGCGACGTATACTCCCGGCGAGTGCATCCTGGCGTTCCACGTCGGGGCGGCTGGGGCCGGGGCGAAAACAGCCGCTTCCAAAGAAGCACTCGATACTATCCCGCTGAGCAATGACGCCGGCGGGACCGCCCCGGTGCCGGTTGTTCTGACGCTTACCGGTCTCGGCGGCACGTCGGTCTGTTACTACGCTGTTGAGTGGGCCGAGCGAAAGGGTTAGCATGTCGTGGTTGCTGGCACTGTGGTTTTTGGTGTTCGCCCAGGATCCCCTGGGCCGGATACTTTACAACCGCGAAGCCGGCTGGCAGGTGGATCAGCACTGCATGCCGTATGCGTTGGAGACCCGGCTGCGGCTGCTGGAGCAGGGATATGCTGTCAGAGCTCAGGTTGTGTCTTACTTCTGGGTCAGTCCTTTTTCGGGCCCCGGGGCGCACTGCGTAGTGCTGTGGACGGACAAGGCCGGTATTGAGTGGATGATGGACAATACGCTCGACCGGCCGAGAGATGTTACCTGGCTCCCGGAGCTCCCCTTGAAGTTGCTTTACAACTCGCCGACGTTTGTGCGTGTTGTAGACGAGCACGTGGAAAGTTTCTCGCTAGATGAGTTATAAAGTCCTCCAGAACTGCGTCTGTGTTGTGTGCTGTAACCGCACCCGCTACGACTTGACCTACAGCTCTGGCAAGACGTTTGTTGCCGTGCCGGCCGGTTGGACAGAGAATGACGACGGAACGCTTACCGCCCCGGATGGGACGGTTCATGTTCCGCACCGGAGCTCCGGCTGGTTCACGGTCGGCAGCAACCTGCAGGGATACAAAGCGCACTACCGGCCCGGAGACGATCTTGGACCGCCGAATCCTCCAGTCAAGGGGACCCCGAATCCGCCGTTCTACCACACGTTTTTCTGTTCCGGATCCGGCAACACTGGCAACTCGGTTACTTACTTGATCCCCGGTAATACCTCGGTGAGCTTCACGGAGGCGCTGGCCAAGGCGCTGGCGGTGCTCGTTTACGCCCCGGCGGCCGCCGCGCAGCTAAATTGCGGGGTTGAGACGTGCGCCGGCGTTATTGGCACCGGCGTCTACAACACCGAGGCGCTGGAACAGCAGTGCTCCGGAGGGTATTGGTATTCCAGCCCGTGGACCGTTCCTGACGGCTGGTCGGTAAACGTCAACCCCCCTTACGTGCTGCCTCCGTAAGTTGAAGATGATACCCAAGAATTTCAACACCTACGGCTACGGATCCAAGGGGGCGATTCCGGACGGTTCGCTGCGTCTGGATTGGGCGGACGGCCCGGATTTTCTCAACACGGCGCAGCCGGATCCGTTCACTAAACGTTGGGCGGCTTTCGAGGCCCCCGGCGGCGGGATCCGCCTCGTGACGGCCAGTCCGTCGGTAGTGATCAGCAACACCAGCGGCTTGGACTCAATCCTCGTCTCGTCCGGGACTTACAAACAAATTTCTCTCGGTTTTGATCAGAACGGGTATCCTGTTCTGGCGGTTGAGAACTCGGCGGGCGGCACCGTTACCCTCCACCGGTGGGTAGTGGGGGTTCCCACGGCGGTTTCCTGGCCGGGGATCACCCCGCGAGTGCTGTTCAACGGGCTGCCGTTCGCGGTGGAGTATACCGGGTCCACGGACGTAATTTGCTTTTACCTCAAGCCAGCCGGTGACGCTATTTACGCTAGGGCCCAGCGCGATAATTTCGCAATCGAGTATGTCGCCTTGGTCCTGTCAGGGCTATCTTTAGAGCGGCTCACTAAGGTTGAGTGCATCGGTCGCCGGCACTACCTGTGGGGAATGACGCATGCGACCAGCCGGGCGCTGACGGACCAGGTTTCCTTTCGGAGCCGGGTATACGGCCCGTGGTCGCAGAAGCTCGACGAGGACGCGCGGCAGTCTGTTACGGCCCGGTCCGGGGTGTATTTCAACGCGGTCGTTTTCGCACCGGCGCAGACGGACGCGGGGCGGTCGGTCCTGGAGGTTCTGGGCGGAGTTTATTTTGACGCGGTTGTCGCTGACACGAGCACAGACGCGGGTCTCTCCAACGAGGAGATCTTGAGCGGAGACTACGTGGAAGTGATGATTGTTGTGGACATACCCACGGAATTGGGCGCAAACGAGACCGGACTATCGGACGCGGCGGTCCGCAGCGGAGCTTATGTCGAAATCATGGTGCCAGTAACTCCGCCAGGCGACGGAGGAACAGCCGCTATCTCCGCGTTGAGCGGAGTGTATGCGTGACCAGAGAAAAAATATGAACGAGATCAAAACAGTGTTTGGCCAGCGCGCTCACGGGCGCGTCAAGTGCCAGGTGGTGGAAAACGGTTGTGTTGTGGTCGATCACCCATGGCAGGACAATCTGATCCTCGACACAGGTCTTGACTTTGTGTTCAGCCGGGCTTGGGCCAGCACGTTTCTATACTGCGCGGCTGGGACTGGAGCTACCGACACCAGCCGGGCCTCTGGAGCCGACACGGCATCCTGGGCTGGAACCACGGTTACCCTCGACGGCGCTCCTAGTTTTGCCTTCGTTGCCGGCGACGTGGGCGACCGAATTGTGTTCAATAGCGGAGAAGAGGCGAAGATCGTGTCGCGCACCAGCGCGATTGAAGTTGAGGTGGACGCCGCCAACGCGGTAGGCACTACTCAATTTTCGGTCTACTACACGGCTCAGACCGGGCTTGTTTCCGAGGCGAAGGCAACCAATACATACCTCACTGGGGTTGGAAACTGTGGAAGCTCCCGGGTCACGGATACGATCACGCACAAGCGGACTTTCGATTTCACTGCGGAGATTGCCCCGGTTAACTACACAGAAATTGGGCTCCGCCCCGCTGTCGGAGGCAACTTGTTTTCGCGGATCAAACTCGCGGGTCCGGTCGCTGTTGGAGTTGCTCAGCAACTCCGGGTGGTTTACACGCTGGATGTCATAATGAGTCCGGCGGTTAGCGCGGCGTTGAATCTGACAGTCACCGGGTGGGGAGTTCTCCCGGGGGACCACCGGCTGGAAGGCGTCGGTTTGTCGAGCATGGACGCGAACGGGGTGGTCAACACGGTTTTCGACTCGTCCTCGAACTCCGCCGAGCCGTGCGTGTATGGGGCAAACACGTCGATTTACGCCTCGGACTCTTCCGCCGGGTTTTCCGCGAATTACGGGGACGCCAGTCCGGCGCGGATTGCGACCGGGTATAAAGACATACCAGCGCCGTCTTATACTCTTGGAGTGTTTTACCAGGACAAAGTCGTTACCTTTGCCGTCGGGGAATGCAACGGCACCGTCCGGACCATCGGTATCGGTAACTCAAATAGCGCCCCTCCATGCAACGCTGGACGGTCCAGCTACGCGTTTATCATGGACAGCAACCAGACCAAAGCGAACACGCACACTTTAACCCTTACTTTCCGGTTCACGGTGGGCCGGATCTACGTCTAAAACATGAAGATCAAACTTGGAGAAAAATGCTGTGGGAGCGGCGGGCCGTTCGCGGTGTCGACGAACCCTGTAGAACACAAGCACGAAGTGATGTATCCGTCCGTTCATCTTACCGGCGCGGACAGCAAGCTCGCGAATTTGCCGGACTCCGGGTCTATTACGTTTCACTACACGAAAGAAGAGACAACTACGGAGAAGCGTAAAGACAAAGAGAGTTATCGCTGCCGCCTGGAGCTTCACGCTATCACCGGGGTGAAAGCGGATTCATCCGACGGCAACGAGTTTGAGGATCGCGAAGACGCGTTCTCCCGCTACAAGGCCGAAGCCGAAGCCGAGGACGAAGCCGAGGACGACTGACCATGATTGTTAACGACATCATCGACGAGGCCCGCAAGATCTTTGGCGAGTGCTCGCTAGCCAGTTTGCTTGACCACATTAACGATGCGGTCGAGTTGATCGCATTCAAGGGCGACATCGACCCGCTGATAGGGTTCGCGGATCTGTGTTGTTCCGGCCGATGCGTGACGCTGCCGCGCAACGTCGAAACGCCGCTCTCGGTGAATATCGACGGGCACCCGTCGCTGGCTCGGGACATGCTTTTTCGGTTTCACTACAACGGCCTGGGGGACTGCGGGTGTTCTCCGTGCAAGTGGGAGTGGGACGATCACGGGCTCGTGGCGGTGTTCCGCGATTTGTTCTGTCCGTCCAAGATCGTGGCGACCATTGAGAAGAGTTCCGACGAGAACGCGGAAGTGTGGATCTTCGGCATCGACAAGGAGGGGCGCACGCTCAGAACGCAACTGCCCGACGGCAGCTACCGGGACGGCCACCAGTTGCCCACCGTGTTCGGTTACTCCATGCCGGCTCCGGACGCTCCGTGCGTTGCGCGGATCGACCGCATCTGGAAAGCCGTTACCAACGGCACCGTTCAAATTAAATCCCTCGACGCGTCAACCGGAACGCCGACCGTTCTGGCCATCTTGGATTGGGACGAGCAGGACCCGCAATACCGGCGAATCCGGCTCAGCCGGGACGCTACCGTGGTTCGTATCGCCTATCGTAAGCGCATCATCCAGTTGCGCGGGCTTTACGATGCCGTCCCCATTCATTCGCGGCTCGCCCTGAAAATGGCGATGCTCTCGATCAAGTTTTACAAGGAGCAGGATTTCCCCAACGGGCAGGCGTTTGAAGTCACCGCCGCGAGGCTGCTGGAAGAGCGGCAGGCGGTGATCGGGCCCCCGACTAGCATGCCGATCCAGATTAACGACGAGATCGCTATCTACGATCGTTGCGACGAAATTGATTGACGTATGGCGCGCAGCAATGTTCCAGCCGGACACCGGGATAGTTTTGACGGGGATTTAACGTTCCTTCGCGGGATGCAGTCCGCGTTAGAGCCCGTGCAGATTACGGACGGCGGCTACGTGTGGAGCATGAATACCGTGAACCGGGGCGGGCTGCTCCAGTGCCGGCCTGGCTATGAGATTAAGTTTTGCCTCCCGGACGGGAAGCTGCAGGGCGGGTGCCTGTTCCGCTCGCGCCGAAACGCGTCCGAACAGATCGTGTGTGTTGTGGACGGCAGGGTGTATGTGAGCGACTATCCGTTCAAGACGTATTACCGGCTCGCGGATATTAACCTGTCGCCGCGCGCGGACATGGTTTACTTCGCCGTTGCCGATCAGACAGTGGAGCTTAACCCGGACGGGAGCAAGTCTTTTATCAATCCCCGGGCGGTCTTGTTCATTCAGGACGGGCTGTCGCCGGCGGCGTGGTTTGACGGCGGGCAGTCCGGGCATAACGCCGGGGCCGGTCTTACCCCGATGGGAACTCACATGGCGTTCTCCGGAGGCCGGCTATGGGTGGCGCGGGAGGAGAAGTTGTTCGGCTCGGATATTTACGACCCGTTTACGTTTATCGAGGGATACTACCTGGGCGGCTCGGACTCGTTCGTTCTTCCCGGGGCCATTACCGGGATGGCGGAGATGCAAACGACCGGGCTCCCGCATCTGATTGTTTTTACAGACTCCAGCACGACCATCTTTCAGTCCGGACTCCGTGATAGAACCCAGTGGCCAGCGACAAACGATTTCCAGAAGCTGTTGCTCCCGACTATCGGGTGCGTGGCGGCCCGCAGTGTGACGTCGCATTACGGTTTACTGTGGTGGTTCAGCCAGCACGGCTTGACCCGGTTTGATACGGCGCTAATGTCGCAGCAATCTTCCCGGCTGACGTTTCTGGACGTGGAGATGGGCATCAGCAAATCCCGGTTGGACGGCAACCTGAGCAAAATTGCCGGGGCGTCCTTCGAGAATTATCTGCTGATGTCTGTCCCGTTCGCCGACAATTACAACCGGCACACCTGGGTGCTCGACGAGAGCGGACTAGGGCAGCTTGAGGAGGGCGGGACCACGTCCACCTGGAACAGTTTTTGGATGGGGACGCGCCCGGTGCAGTGGATGTCCGGGTTAGTCGCCGGCCAGTCCAGGGTCTACCACGTGTCGAAAGATTACGACGGCAAGAACCGGCTTTGGGAAGCGTTCATTAACGAGCGGCGGGACAACGGGTGCGATATTCTTTGGGCGGCTTGCACCCGGGGATACGCTGGCAAGAGTATTTCTGACAAAGCGCTCCGCTACGCCGACTTCTATTTCTCGGAGATGGAGGGGGAAGTGGACATGAAAATTTCCTGGGCCGGCGCAACTCGCGGGCGGTTCAAGCCGTTGTTTGCGAAACGCGTCAAGTCTGCGCGGGGCAGCGTAGACGCGACGTCGGTCTGGGATACGTCTACCGAAATTTACGCGTGCAAGAAGCAGAGCCGGATCTTGCGCAGCCCGGAAGTCAATACCGTAGTCGCCGACAGCCTCACAAGCTGCGGCGTCGAGCGCCCGAAGATCGAGGCCGAGGACCAGGCGTTCATGTTTTTGATCCTGGTGCAGGGTGTGGGAGCACTCCGTGGAATTCGGGTGTTTATGGACGCGCGGAACGAACACGGCTCCGGCGAGTGCCAGCAGGACGAAACCCGGGAGAACATGGTCCGGTTTGACGGCGCGGCCACGGCGGACGACGACCTGGAAGAGGCTTACGAGGATCTGGCAAGTGATCTGCCGGTCGAGTATACCAGCACGCAGTCGGTATCTTACGATATGTTCGGGGTGCAGTGGACGGCTAGCGGGGTCGCATCAAGCCCGGTCACGCAGGCTGCCGCCGATAAGGTGGCTCTGCAGCTAGCCAAACGAAAAGCGGGCCTTGAGGCGCAGCGGGTGCTGCCGCCGACATACGGGCCCTGGAGACAGGCAGGCGGATGAACTCACTAGACTTCACAAGACCAATCACCCACCGGGAGGCCGAATACACTTACGAGTCGCCGGCCTACTGCGTCACCACCAGTGACGTGACGACCGGCACCAGCGTCGACGACGGATCGAGCAGCGTTATCTTCTCATAATTATGGCAACATCCACCAATACAGGTCTGGTTATCGCGGCGGTCCCCATCGACCCCGCCTTTCACGGAAACCCCCAGGAGTTTTTCGACCACATTGTCGAGCGCATGTCGATCATTGCGCCGTTCGGTATTTCAACGTTCACCGATGGGAATACCATGCCGCAGTCCAACCAAGGACCGTGGCTGAGAGGCGGCATGCAGTGGTGGGTCTGGGACTACGCCCTGGCTACCTACGTTCCGCTGGACATCTCCGCGTCGCTGGATCCTCCCTACCGGGTGTCTCCCACAGTTCCGTCGGATACTCTCGTCCCCTTGTGGCTGCAGTGCACCGCCGGCTACGACAACTTTTTGCAGGCATACCTTTACACCGCCGGAGCCTGGAGACCGCTGCTGGCGATCATCCAGAGCGGTCCGACCTTGTCCCGCCCCCTGGTTCCAGTTGACTTTCAGCGCTACTACGACACGGACATTGAGTGTGAGATCTGGTGGGAGCGCGGAGTGTGGAGAACTACTTCCGGCGTCCAGGGAGACGTCAAGCCGGTCATGTGGGCGACGCTGGCCGAGGCGCTGGACCGCAATCCCGGGTGGGTCGAAATTGGATCCGCCACCGGCGGCGGAGCGGCCAGTTATCGCGGCAGGGTGATCGGCGTTGCGTCCAAAGATGCCCCGGGCTCGGGGGGCACGGACGACTTGCCAGTCAGCGCCGGCATTACGAAGCGCGAAGTGGGCGACCACGTCGGCGCGGAAACGCATACGCTGCTGGAAGCTGAGATGCCTGCGCACCGCCACGGTATCCCGGCTGGTCGTTCGGTTAAGACAACTTTAGGTGGAGGGGCTGGCGACGACGGAAACGCCTACAACTACGAGGCGTTCCTTGATTCTGGCGGCGATCAACCGCACGCGAACATTCAGCCGACGCTGTTTTTGTATTGCTTGCGAAAGCTGTAAACGGTATCTTTAGGGAGTAACACTAATTATGTGGCAAATGATGATGGGAGCAGCGGGCGGACTGATGCAGTCCGGCGGGCAGGTCGCATCGGCGGTAATCGCTGAGCGGGGCCAGTCGCAAGCGCTCAAGGCGCAGTCGCGAGCAATCAACTTTCAGAAGTATCTCGACCCGACCGAGCTGCGCGACGCCAGCCGGCAACAGGACATCGAGCAGTATGCCAGTCAATACAACGTGCAGCGGCAATACGACCCCGTCATGGCCGCCATCCGGGACGCTGCGGTTGGCGGGATGCAAAAAGGGCTGGCGGACATCGAAGCCGGGACCGGCGCGGCTGGCAAGAGCGTGAAGCTCGCCATGGACGCCGCCAACCTGGCGGAGCAGCAGGTGAACGACCCGGAGATGCAAAAACTCTCCGCTTCCCTCGTTGCCCGCGCAAACGAGGATATGGCGCTGGGCTCGCAGTTGTCTCCCGAGTTTCAGGCCGAGTTGGTTCGGTCCGGCCTGGAGAGGGGATCTCAGAGCGGGTTCATGCCGGGAGCCGAGATTATGGGTCGCAACGTTCGGCAGATGTTGGGCCAGGGCGGAGAACAGCTTCGGCAGTCCAGACTGCAGGGAGCGCTCGCGGCTGGATCCGGCGCGGCTGGTTTGCGGGCGGCTCAGACCGGGCAGGGGACGAACGTCTCCGGGTTTTTGAACAACCTGATGAATTCTCAGCAGCAGCAACAGCTCGCTGGACTTCAGTCGGCCGAGTCGTTGAAACCGACGATTGGGATGGGCGGGGAAGATCTGGCCAACATCATGGTCCAAAACATCCGCGACTACAACTCGCGCATGCTGGCCCAGGGCAACATTTCGGCGGCCCGCAGTCTCGCGAAAGCGAATATGTGGGGATCCATCCAGGGTGCGGAAAGCTCGGCCATATCAAACATGATGAGTGGTGCGACCGGAGGCATGGGAGGCATGGGTGGATAAACAGCGCGGAGAGTTCAGCCTGGTTGAACTACCGGGCGGAACAAAGGCAAAAGTATGATGGGAATGCTAGGCGGACTGATGGGCGGCGGCGGCGGTGGCGGCGGCATGTTGAGCGGATTGATGGGCGGCGGCGGCAAAGGCGGCGGCGGCGGCATGTTGAGCGGATTGATGGGCGGCGGCGGCAAAGGCGGCGGCGGCGGCGGCGGCGGCGGCGGCGGCGGCGGCGGCGGCAAGAAAGAAGATCCGAATCAGGCGGTCATGCGGATGCTTACGGCGCTGGGGCTGCAGACCGTGTTTAACACGCTGCAGAACCCGAACCTTCCGTCAGTGGCTGGAACTACTCCGTTACTGGGACCGGGAGCGGATACGCCGGGGAGGCCCGCGCAGGCTGCTCCAGCAACCGGGGGAGGCCAGATCGCAATGACCCCGTCGTCAGATCCGTGGACGAACCTGGGGCAGCAGCTGGGCCAAAGAATCGCCCAGGGGACGGCCACTAAGCGCAAGGAAGAGGCGCAATACGTCGAGGACATGGTAGATCTCGGTTGGGGATAAGCTTGTTATGCCGATCCCGACAATAGATCCCCTGGGGCGGGATGCTCCCGTGAAGAGCGCCTTGCTGACGCTGCTAGGAGTCGTTTCTCCCAAGCTTCCAGGGGGACAGCCGGCTTCTCCGTTGCCCGGTAAGATCCCCGGCGGGCAGCCGGTTTCTCCGCTGCCTGGCTGGCTGAAATTATTTCAGGCCAAACCTGGAGCTGGTAAAGGACCGACGGCGGTTAAAAAGCTGGCCTCCGGTCAGCCGTTATCGTCCGTTGATTTGATTGACGTGATGCAGCAGCGGTCGAACGCCGCATTGAACAAAGTTGGAGCCAGATGAACACAATTCTAAAAATCGCGGCGTTGCTGCTCTCAGTTGGGGGCGCACAGTGGATTCTCAGTCACGTTTTGCCGGGCGGCGAGCCGCTCGCGCTGATCGGCCTCATCATGGGCATGCGGCAGAAGGCGGCCCCCATCCGGATGCCTCCCGGGACGCCCGGAGCTCCGAAGGCGCTTGATATTTCTCCGATCTCTTATTTGAAGACCTCGACTCCGTCGATCGCCAACCCGACCACGGTCATCACAAATAACGCGGACGGGTCGGTCGTTACGAAGAACCCGGACGGGTCCACGACTACGAAGGCGAAAGACGGGACGATCACCAGCACCGCCGCTCCCCCGCCGGCAGTTACAAACGTCGGGACTAACCCGCTGTCCGCGCCAACCAACTACTACTCCGGAAAGCTGGGGACAACGCAGAACTACGCAGCCCCGGCGTCGGGGGTGTCTACGTTTTTACAGCGGCTGCTGGGATCCTCCCGAGCGCCCGTGGCCTCGAACCCGCTCGTCTCTGGTTACCAGCAGGCGAAGGAGAACTATTTCAACAAGATTTTTTCTAGCTAATTATGCCTGCCCAAGGTGGTTCATTCAATCCGTTCGCCGCTGGTGTAACCGACATCTCGCCGTCCCAGCGAGCGGTGGAGCTCCAGGGGGCGCTGTCGCAAACCGCTTTTGACCGCGCCTACAAGACGGCGGAGGAAATGGGCCAACGCGGGGCCCGGCAAAAACTGATCGACGCGCAGGCCCGGGCAGCCGAGGCTAACGCGAAGGGTTCCGAACAATCCCTGGCGATCAACCAGCTCCAGCTTGAAAAGGCATCCGCCCAGCAGGCGCTGCAGCCTCTTATGAACCAGGTGGCGGAAGCCCAGCTGAACGAGGCGCTGAAGGCGTCGACCGACCCGCTTCACCCGTTAAAGAAAGCGGGCTTGCTGCAGGGTTTCGACATCAACTCGATTGAGACTGCTCCGGCCCGCAGAATGCCGGCAACCGTGGCGGATGTCGAGCAGATGGAAGCCCGGACGATTGGCGCGGGGACCCTGCCGCTGGAGAGACAAATCAACGCCCTCAAAGCGGCGGCTATCACCCCCGAGGAGTCTGTCGCGGAGGAGCGGATCAAGGAGCTGGAGACCCGTAAGCAAGACATGCTGATCCAACCGATCGTCACGTCGGCTGGCGAGGATACAGCCAAGGTTTTGCAGGGCGCGGTCGGAGAACTCGATAACGAGATCAACAGTTTGCGGGCGCAAAGCCGGGCGGCGCGGATCGAAAAATTGCAGGCGGAAAAAGACGCGTTTATGGCGGAGAAACGCGCTGAATTTTCGACTGTTCCCATCGCGACTCGGCAGGCAAACCTGGCGACCCCGATCCCCGCTCAGACGGTTTCCCCCGAGATGCCCGGGTATGGCGCAGCGCTGGCAGGCAAACTTCAAGAGCGGGCTTTGTTAGGGAAGATGGCCGAGGCCCGTATCGAAGCCATGAGCAAATCGACATACGGCGCTCCTCCGGCGCATATCATCGCCGCCATCAAAGACGCGAATAACGATTGGAACGCCGACAAGACCGTAACCGATTTCCGAATGATGCTGCCCAACTATCTCAACGTAATGACGCTTACGGATCCCGGCAATCACAGTCCCATGTCGGACGTCGGCGCTATTTACGCGTTCATTCGAGCCTTGGATCCCGCGTCGGCGGTCCGGGAAGGTGAAATTACCATCGCATCGACCGCTCCCCGGAGCCTCGTTACCAAAGTGACCGGCTGGCTGCAAAAGTTAGAGACAGGTAAAACGCTGACGGCTGAACAGCGCGCGGATATGCGGAAACAAGCGCTGAACCTGATGGGCGGAAGAATGGACGGCCTGGGGCTGGCGGCTAGCTCTGTCATCGACAACTTTGGATCGTTGCCGTCTACTACCGGAACGGTCGAGAACGCGGCCATGCAGATCATGGGGCCATCCACTTACAACATGCTGAAAACGTGGCAGGAGAATCCCGGGGTTATCGACATCCCGAAGCCTAACTTTGAGTCTGCAGTGGCGCAGGCGGCGGCTACCTTCCCGGGGGCGACGACTCGGATCCGGCAGCGCACAACGCAAGAAGATGCGGCAGTCGCGTCGGAGGCTCCTAACGCGGGCAATCGTCTGGTTGTGGGCGGGATTGTTTCCACCCGCGCCGGGCAGCGAGTGAGAATCAAGGCTGTTTCCTCGGATGGCAAAACCGCCACCGACTACGAAGTCGTGGAATAAATATGCCTCTCCCCCCGCTCACGCTCGGTTCGGACGGTGTTGCTGACCAGGTCGCGCCGGCTATTTCTCTTCCGCCTCTAACCCTCGGGGCGGAGGGTATTCTTGACGCTACAACCGCCAAGACAATTCTGGCGCAGCGGTCCGTGGAGGACCTTGCTTTAGACAAGGAGTTTGATCCTACCGGGTTTGCTGCCGCGCACTACGACGAGTTGGTCCAGGACAACGCGTCTATGAACATTCTGGCCCAGGTAACCAAAGCCAAAAAGTTGCAGGCGTTCGACCCTGTTGACTTCGGGGTTGGAGCTTTCAAGGGTGCGGTGGGCGCTGTTGTGGGTGCGGCCAAGGGCTTGTGGGCGGTCGCGAAGGCAGCCCCAACAATCGCACAGACGCCGATTGCCAGCATCGCGGCGGAACTCGGACACCAAGAAGGGACGGGCCCGAGAGAGCTGACGCCGGATGAAAAAGCCGGTCAGCGGTCCATGGCCGAGGCGACTGCGGCGACCGAGAGTTCTTTTGCCAGCATGGGCGACGAAGCCCGGAAGTTCATTCGATTTCTGTCTGAGAAGGCCCCGGGGACCAAAAGCGTCCGAGAATACACGGACGACGAGTGGCGGCAGCGGTTCAACACGGATGTAGAATCCCGCAAGCAGCTCCAGGACACCCAGGCGGGGCGGGGCGTCGGAGCCAAAGCCATCGGGTTGACCGAGGCGCTGGATGATCTCAAAAAGCAGGGCGTCGAGATCCGACCGGAAGAAATTCAGGATCTGCAGGGCGCAACTGATCTCGTCACATACTGGGGCTTGTTCAAGGGGCTCGGTGTGGTGAAGCAGGGGGTAACAGCCGGCGGCAGAGCCGCGCTTGCGCTTCCGAAAGCGGTGCCCCTGGCAGCCAAAGTTCCGTTGTCGGTGAGTGCTCCGACATGGCTAATTGAAAAAGCAGGCGCGGGAACCGCCAAGGTCGGAGAGGCTGTCGAGAGCCTGGCTACCCGGGCCCAGCAGATCCCGGGAGTGACTCGCGGGTTAGCGGGCGCTTTTTTGGGCGGGAGTTACTTTTCTCCGGCAACCATGGCTGCGACGGTGGTTGGCCCGTGGGCTGCCAAGTATGCCGGTAAAGGCGTTCGCGCAGTTGGCGAGGCGATTGAAGGCGCGGCTCCGGCTATTGCCAAGTCCGGGGTTGTCCAGGGCACCCTGCATTCGATTCCGATCGCCGCCGCGTTTGCGGTCCCACAGGATACGTCGGAAGCCATGGGCGAAGCGTTCGGCGGAGCTGTGGCCTTCGGGACTATGTTTGGCGGCCTAAGCGACGCCAAGAAAGCGGCGCTGAAAGCCGGTCAGACCGCTGGAACTAGATTGGCCCGCGACTTTTTCAAATCCTTGGAGGCGCAGGATGTTCGGTCCCCCAACTACGAGCCGACCGAGGGGGCTACCGCTGACTGGGGAAACCTTAAACTCGATCTGGCGGATCTAAACTACAAGCACGATCAGAATGTGAGATCCGGAGCGCTGTCGAAGCTGCGGTTGAACTGGGTCAATACCTTCCGGGAACTATTTCGTCCGAATGCTCGAATCTACGTTGTGCGCGGCCCGGAGTTCCGTTCCATCACCGGAGCAGATCACGCGGGTGTAATCCTGGAGAACACTAAACTTGACAACGGCGGAGCGGCGGATATTTTGCTGGTGAACGCCGACGCTAAACTGGACGCGATCGCGCACGAGCCCGGCCACATGCTGATGTATGCGGCGGAGAAGACCAACCCGAAAGCTTTCGCCGGGTTGATTACCGAGATTGTCCGATCGTTTGGGGCCGACGGTGTTGAGGCATACCGCCGGGCTTACGAGACGTCCACAGGCAAAACGGTCACCGAAGCGGAGGGTCTGCACGAGATGGCCGCTGAATTGATCGGTAAAGAGCTGTATAACGAACCGTTTACAGGAGATTCTCGCGGGTGGGCTGACAAGATGCGAGAATGGACGGGGCTGGCTCTGGAAACGTCTGGACTGTGGACGCCGTCTCCGAGTGTCCCCCTCGGCGCGGAGAACCGATTTTCGGCCACGCCGTTCGGGATTCAGCCTAGCTTCAGGGTTGGCCGCGCCGCTCGTGAAGTTGTTCAAGGTGGCATTAGCCAGGCGGCTGTTGACGCGCTGGGCGTCCAGCGGCGTCAGGCTGGCACGCCGGTCCCGCTGCAGGCCGTTCCTGTCCAGCCGATGCAGGGCCCGCAGCGCCCCCCGGCTCCCCCAGTTCAGCTTCCGCTGCCGTTTCCGCCGACTACCCCTCCAGCTGCCCCTGTGCCGCCGCCTGTGGCCGGGCCGCTCCCGACACCGCCCCCGGCTCCCCCGGCGACGCCTACGGCTCCCCCGGCGACGCCTACGGCTCCCCCGGCGACGCCTACGGCTCCCCCGGCGACGCCTACGGCTCCCCCGGCGACGCCTACGGCTCCCCCGGCCCCGCCCGTGGTGTTTCCTGGCCGCACAACTCCGGACCGCTCAGATATTCGGCGGCCCCGAACGGCTGAGGATGCCCAGGTCTGGTCAGACGTTAAAAACTGGCTGGACACGAACCGCCCTGACCTGGTAAAAACTGCCGAGCAGATCGAGCAAGCCCTGGGCGAAAACGGGGTCTTTGAGGCTATCTACGCCAGCGTCAAGGAAGCTGCGACAGCTGGCCGGGCCCAAAGAAAGAGCGCGCAGGATATTGCTTACGCGATCGAGGACGCGGCTCCCTGGATGCAAGAAGCGGATCGACTCATGCAGGGCATGTCGTCTGAAACGCGGGCGCTGTTCCTCAAAAAGTTTGTGCCGGTTCGGTGGGCGCTGCAGATGCGCGAGGGCGCTCCCGTTGGGGTGAACCTGCGGGCGTATTCTCTGGACAAAGCGGTGTCTAACATGGGGCGGTTGGCGGAGTTTGTCTCAAAAAACATCGCCCCCGAACTCCAGCAGCAGTTTATGCCCTACGAGCTTGAGGGCGGCGCGCTGACCGAGCGCGGCTGGCGTGATTTTTATCGAGACCTGGGTCGGAACAACGAAAACCAGCAGCGCGGATGGCGGGGCGACGGAACAGCTCCGTTGCCGGTCCCCGAGTCCGCGCATGTCGTCGTCCCCCCAGTCGATCCTACCTGGGATCCGGTCAGGCAGGGAACAGTTTTGACCCCGTTGCAGATGCAGGTAATCAACATGGTTCAGGGAGGCCTGGGAACGACCATGCAACCCGCCGGAGGCCGGCTGAGCAAACCCCGTGAGACGATCGCAGGCGAAAAGAAGTGGCTCATTGAGGCTCGGCGCAAAGATCCGGAGACCGGGAAGCGGGCTATCGTTGAAGAGCCGGCCAACATCCGGGTTCGTCCAATCGCCGGCGCAGGCGGCAACGTTGGAGTGCGGTCTCCGTTTTCTCCGAAAACCGGGGCGAAGACGTTTGAGTTGTCGAGCGGGGATCTGTCGATCCTGGAGTTCAACCCGATCCGGTATGGTCTCGTCCAGCAAGTTGGAGTGGCCAAGGTCAAGGGTCTTCTTGATCAGTTTCACGCGGTCACCGAGAATTTGAACCTGGAGGGCATCGGCAAAATAACGGCTCAACCCGGGCGGGGCCTTGCTCCGGGGGTTACCGACTTTACACGCGCCGGCTTCGCGGCGGGCGAACGTGTCGGCCCTGTTTCCGAAGAGTTGCGGTCAATTCTTGACGCGTCTCCTGAACAGTGGTCGAAAACTACAGCTTACAAAGGGACGCTGGGCAGCGGGTATACCGGGATGGCGCGGGACTTTGGCGCAACACTCCGAACTCCCGAGCAGCTGGGCGAGTTGCGGGCGGAACGAGAGCGGCGCATTGCCGACTTCGACCAGGCCCGGTCCACGCTGGCGGAAACAATGGACTTTGACGGGGTGATGCTGAAAGCGAACAAGAAGCAGTTCGTCGACGAAGCTATTGAAGCTGCGGTAGGGGACCCGAAGGTGTTGAAGGACAATCCCGATTATGTCCCGCCGCTGTCCGAGCAGCGGTCGGCCGCCTCCGCCGGATCGCGCACCGAAGAAGCGAAGCGGTGGGAATATCTCGCGGAGAACGAAGAGCAGCTCGACAGATTTTCCAACATGCGGCCAGGCGGGTTTATAGAGGCTGCCGATCGGATCAAACAGGACCCGATCTCCATGGAGGCGGCGCAGAGATTGTTGGAATACTCAGAGGGCTCCACCACCCGTCAGGCCGCCTACAAAGGCGAGGCGGGGGACACGGCGACACGTATGCTCCTGGATGATGCGGCCAAGGCGCTCGAAGAGCGGGACATCTACCAGATCAAGAGGCAGTGGAACGCGGACGCGGAAGTAAACTTGCTTGAACGCGCAGCCAGGGCGATTTTGAACGAGACGCAAGTAACCGGGATGTCTCCGGCAGACCAGGCGATTGGAGAAATTGCAATTCAGAGTTCTAAAGAAGCCCGCCGGGGTCTGGCGTCGGCGAGAGTTGGGTTGGCCAATGCCATGAGCACGGCCGGCCGGATCACTCAGAAAGTCGAAGAGATTTTGAGGGAGCCGGCATTCGGCCCGAACGAGCGGGCGGTCAAGTTGCTGGGGGAGAGTGGACCGGTCGAGCCGGATGTTACCGGAGAGCGGGTGCCTGCCATGGGCGGTTTTGGGCGACAGCGCGACGTGATTCTTGCGGACCGGGCGGCCCGGGCGCAAGCCGACCAGGACACCATCGACACAGCGACGGCGGCCAACGCCGAGCTCCGCACCGAGGAGAAGCCGGTGCTGGTGCTGTCCATGAAACGCGATCCGCGCGGAAAACTGACGGTCGAAACAGTGACCGCCGTCGGGGAAGGCGAGTATTTCAAGCCGACGCCGCCGGTAGGCGGTTTTGCGGCCGGCGAGCGAAAGCTGTTTCCGAAAGACTACACAATTGTTAAGGTTGGTAAACGATTCGAGTTGAACGACGAGACCGGCCAGTCATTTGGGTTCGACGCTGACACTATCCAGGCGCTTTACCGAAAGTGGTCCAACACGGGCGACGCTATTGACCGCAAGGCGGCCGCTGAGGCTGGGGCTGGAGAAGAAGGAGTTCCGCCTCCCGTCAAGGCCGGGGTCCTTAAACTGCCCGAAGGCGAGGGCCCCCACCTGGGCGGCGCTTACAAAATGTGGTTTTGGCCGGACACGCAGAAGCTGGAAAAGATCGGGCGCAGCTCGCACGAGTCTGATTTGGCGGAGTCCAAGAGCGAGCGATCCAAGTCCATGGGGATCGAAATTTTCCCCGAGGATCTCAACGCTACGCGGCTGTCGGCGCTATCAAAGGGGCTCGCCCGGGTGAACTACAATCCCCGGGGCGGAGAGCTCACCGTCGAGGTTGTCGACAAAAACTTTCGGGGTCCAATGAAGGACGCGCTCAGGGAACTCGTCGCGGCTAACGCGGACAAAATTGACAGTTTGACGTTGAATAAACTGAATAGCCGGACTATGCGGTGGAATGACCAGGCCGTAAACATGGTAGGGATGGACCGCGCCGAGAAACTTGAATCCCTGCCTTTCCAGGCTGGCGAGCGTGCCGCGCCGCCGGCGGAACCGACCGTCAAGGATGTTGCCGCCGAGTTTGCTAAAGCGCTGACGTCCGCCATTCGCGGCGAGACGCCGACCGAAACGCCGCAACGCCCTACCATCACACCGGACCTGACGCGCATCGTCCGGGGTATTAAAACCGGCAAAGAGTTTGGAGCCACGTTCAACGCGGACATGACGGTGTTCACGCCTTCCGGGGGGAGCGCCCTGGACACCGTCTCTCTCGCCTCGGTTAACCTTCCGATCAGGGGGTTGACGATGCAGAAGGTGATCGACGCGTTGCAACCGTATGTGTCAGTTTTGGAGCTGCCCGACGTCAAACCCGGGCTGTTCAAAATGGACAACGGCAAGGACGTGTCGGTGGACGTCAACGTCCTGGTCGACCAGGAGCACCGGGCCAATACGCTGAAATTTGCGAGGGCTAACGAACAGCAGTCAATCTGGGACAACGTCGCCGGCGAGAACATACCCACCGGCGGCTCCGGCAAGACTCGGATCAATAAGGTCGACGCCATGATCGACGCTGCCGACGAACTTGTCGCCGGTCGCCCGGTCAACGTTGAAAAGCTAGCGCCAGCTCAGGGGGTGTTTCCCGGAATGGAAGAAATTGCCACCGCGCCAACGAAGCTGAGCCGCGAAACGACGAAGCACGAGGCGGATTCTTGGGCAACCGGCGTCGAGGCGTCCTTCCCGGAAATTATCCGCCCGGAGCCGGCTCGGACTTCGCGTGGCCGGCAACTATACGACCCTTCCGGTCGGCCCACGTTTGAACGCATCCCGTATGATCTGGAAGCGGGGCCCAAGATCAAGGGCGATACGCGGGAAGCGCGGACAGACAGCCTGGCCGAGGCCGTTGCGGCGGAAGTCAAGACGGCGTTGAAAGACGAGGCGGTAGCCGCCGGGCGCGAGTGGTATAAAAACTTTCGCGAGTTGCTGTTCAAAAACTTCAAGACGGAGTCTGACGCGCTGCTCTTCGGGCAGCTGCTGGCCTCCACCAGCGCCGGGACGTCTGTAAAAGAGAATTTCTTGATGGCGATTGAGGCGTATAATCGTTTCAAGCAGGGGCAGTTTGACGACCTGGTGAAGCACTACATTGCCGGCGAGAACATGATGGTGACCGGGGAGCTGGCGAACGCCTACGCGGCGGAAAAGGGATTGGAAAAAAGCGAGGCCACCGGCGAGTATCGTCAGAGCGACGTGGCACCCCACAAACTGCTGAACTGGTGGATTGAGCGGTTCGACCTTGTGCCGGTTAAACGGACGGCGAAGCGGGAGGGAAAAGATTGGATTTCGGCCCGGTTCAGCATGCACGGGATTCCGGTTCTCAAGGCGCTAGCGGGATACTGGGTTGGCTCGCAAAAAACGAACAACTTCGCAAAAAATCTCACGGGACAGGGTTTTCGCGCGACCATCGACTTGTGGGCGTCCCGGACGCTGCGCCGGCTGGGCTACGACACCGGCGACACCCGGTGGCGAATTCACCGCGAGTCTGAGATGGCTCCGACTCCGGGCGACTTCGGGTTCAGCCAGGACGTCTTCGATCGCGCCGCCGAGATTGTTTCCAAGGAAACGGGGAAGCAGTGGCAGGCCGACGCGGTGCAGGCAGTCCTGTGGTTCGCGGAAAAGCAGTATTACGACCGCAAGGGCTGGACCAAAGGCGTCGGATCGGAACTTTCTGACTTTTCGGCGCACTTGCGAGAATACACGCAGGCTCCGGAAGGCTATCTTTACCGGAAAGAAGCCGGGCCCGCCGAGGGACAGATGACCATTCCAGGGAACGCCTCCGCGTGGTGGGAAGGGCTGACCCTGGAAGAGCGCAGCGCCGCAAGGACCGCCGTCCAGAAGCTGAACGTAGAGGCGGCCCCGCTGGATCCGAAGAGCCGGAAAGCGCTGGCGAGGGAGCTGAAAAATGTCTCCCTGGCCAAGATCGATTACACCAAGTTCGCGAAAGCGAAAGAATTCGAGAGGGACGAATGAAAGTCTTGAAGCTGGAAGATTTCGCAATGACCGACGAGCAGATGGAGCTGATCGAGGCCGGAGCCCGGGCCTACCTGGATACAGTGCACGAAACCGATTTAACCCAGCCAAAGCCGGCTGGTGAGAAAGACAAAACCAATGCCCCTTGATGCTCCTATTGAAGCCGCCGCCGGCCCTTCGCCGATGGAAAACACCGAGATTGTCCCTGCTCCAGGGGCGCAACCTCCCGCCGTCCCGGCGGATCAGCCGCCCCCGGTTCCGCCAATTGTCGACAAGAACCCGCTCGTGCAGGCGGTCTACCTTGGAATTCTGCCGGCCGTTTCCGCCCCCGATGTCGAGGGCGTGACCGTGCTGGACGAGATCAGCAAACAGCACCAGCAGATCGCGGACGCCGGGCTTGACTTCTACCTGACTTTGGACAAGAGCCGGGTTGTGCTCTTCAACCCGGAGCAGATTTCGGGGGACCAGGTCCGGGAAGCAGACGCCGCCGGACAACTGGCAACTGTTGCTCCGGACTATCAGGCGGTTCTCACGGCACTGGGAAAAAAAGATCTGCTAGAAGACGCCCCCGCAAAACAAGCGAACATGGGTGCCTCGGCATCTCCTGTCAACGCCACCCCGGCGCAAACCCCAATGCCGTCACCGTCGGCGACCAACGATACGCTGTCCACCGCTCGGAAAAATAACCTAACGCAAAGAAGCCCCACAAGCGGCAGCCGCCCCGGGGCGGGGCAAATTGTCAATAAGATCATCAACCGGGCAGTGTGACGGGTGAGAAAGCACGGTAAGGTAGGAGAACCCGCGCGCGCGGCGGACCGCCAGGGCAAACTTTTCAGTTGAGTCCGTAAATTCCCATTCGCCTGGCGCTATCTCGACCGCCCGGTGTATGCGATTCGGCGTTGCGGCGTTGCGGCGGTTAAGCTCTTCCAGAGCATCTTCCGAAGTTCGGTAGCCGGCCATAACCGGCCATAACCGGCCATAACCGGCCACAGTTTTTATTTGTTGAGAGGGGGGCACAGGGGGAGGAGGACGTCCTTGTTGACATACCGGATAACGAGCTCGGAGGGGGACTCCAGGGAAACGAACATGCCAGCTTGCAGCCGGTAGTTCGTTCGGGCAACACGCACACAACTTGTTTTTCCGTGGGCGTCCTGCAAGGTGGCGGCGATGCCGTCAGGCAAGATTTCGATCTTGGAAATGATGGCGTGCACAGAGTTGCGGGCGGCTACTTTTTGTCGTTCAATAGCAGGTAGACAACCGCCAGCGAGAGCGGGCTGACCTGAACCGGAAACGCGATCAGAAGGGCGGCGGCCACGGCGAACGCGACCAGAACGCAGAACCCCTTTGCCGCCCGGTCGAAAAAGTTGTCGAACGAGCTGGGAGTGGCGGCTACCAGCTCCGGCTGAGCAACTGGAGGAGGACTCCACCGCTCACCGGGCTGCACGCTGAACCGCTGGCTGGGAGCGGCGGCTACCGGCTGAGCAACTGGAGGAGGACTCCACCGCTCACCGGGTTTCAACAGCATGGAGAATTCAAGAGATTCATTCATAATCGAGCGCCGGGGGTTATTTCACCCCCGGCTTGCAAGATTTACTTGATCTTCAGCGCGGCCACCTTCTGCAGTCTTTTCAGAGCCTTCGGCTTGCCGCAGATGGGGTTTCCCCGCTTCGGGCCGTCGAAGATACAGTAGACGGCGTCCAGCGCGTTCTGCCGGTGCGTAAACACCTCCAGCCGGCTCCCGCTGTTGATGGCGGAAAAGTGCGGCTGGCCGACAGCGTCCCGGGCCAGAAACAGAGGGGTTTCCGTTCCAGGATACATGACAACCGCCACCCACCCTGTCAAACCGGAAAACTCCGACAACTGCAGCTGGGACTTGGCCAGCATGCCCCATACAGACTCTCTGTTGCTGGCGTCCTCTTTTTTCTGCCGGGCCAGCTCGACGGCGCGGCGGTCTTCAGCCTCGGCGGCCGCCCGGTGATACACGTAGCGCATGTAGGTTCCCATCATATTGTCTGTTCCTTTCTTGTTACACCCAACTTAACACGCGGCAGGCTCCAGCGCAAGCGAAAAAGGCACCTTTTAGGGGCCCTTATCAGTGGCGTAAGACGCCTCCCCATAAGGATCCCAGCAGCCAGGCGACTTTGACCACGATTGCGCACAGTGCCAGCAAACACACCCCCGCCAGAAACAGGGTCCCAGCGCCGTCGGTGACTTCGGACAGCCGCTGCCGCGCCCTCTGGTATACCAACTTTGCGGCCAGCACGAGCGCGTAGCTCAGCAACAGCGCCAGCCACAACAAGAACCAGATCCAGTCACCGCAAGCTGTTAAGTAAGACTTTATGTTCATAGCAGCTGGCAAGGCGTATAGCATCCGCGAGTGTGATGCCATACGCCGAGGCTTCAAACCCTTCCGGGTCTTTCAACGCTAGGGTCCAGATCCGGGACGACTCGCCGGGTGGGCAATTCCAGATCCCGTCGTTCAGGAGCAGCGGGCGCGCTCGACTCAGCAAGGCCAATAATGAACGCTCTCTTTCCATCCAAGAAAGATAGCGGGTCCACGAGCCCCCGGCAATACGTTAGAAGGGCCAGCCCATAATTGAGCGCGTCTATCAGATGTTTCTGCGCCCCCAGGAACAGGAGCAGCATCTTTTCGCCGTCGGCATCGTCCGGGTTCAAAGCAGCCAAGCTTCTCTCGAACTGCGACAGATTTTTTTGGAAGCCGAGCATTAGGGCGGTCATGTCCAGGCTGAACAGGTCGCCTTTGGACGCGTTTTGCGCAAGCGCCTCGCACAGCAGAACCGCGCTCGCGTAAAACCGAGGCGGAAGGACTATCAGGGTGTCGAGTTGCGCGTCGAGTGTATTTATTGGCACGTGAAGTCCTCCGGCAGAGTGTAGTTGTGCTCTTCGGTGTCGCCCAGGTCCAGGAACAGATCGTAGCACGCGGTCCGACCGAATTTCGGGTGAACCAGGAAGAATTTTTGGGACGGCCTGGCTGAGTTGAACGCTTCCGCGAGCCCGAAGCCGTCGACTCCCGGGAACGCTCCGTTGAACATGAAGTCCCCCAGGGCGTGCGGCAGTTCGATCTGCCGGTGCAAGTGTCCCGCGCAATAGTAGTTCGGAAGCTCCTGGCCGGCTCGGGCCGCCAGCTGGGAATGCGCTGAAATGTTGCGCCCGACCGAGTGAGCCGGAATTCCGAGAATTCGGTCCCCTCCGCGCAGATGGGTCCCGTGCATGGCCAGAAACACCCACCCCTCGACCTCAAACCGGGCAAACGGCTGCTTGTTGAGATGGAAGTGGATGTTCCCCTCGTCGCCGAGTAACGCGGCAATATAAGCGTAGAGGAACTGGTCCAGGTTGGAGTAGACGTTATACGTCGGCATCTTGGGCTGCGAGCCAGCGAAGCGCGGGTGATTTCCCACGGCTGTGACGACGTTGACTTCCGGGACCACCGCAGAAATTGCCCGAACGAACTGGGCAATGGCGTGCCCGCCGGCGTAGAACTGGTCAAACAGGGTGTTTACCTGCCCGCACTCGACGGAGTGTATCAGCGCTCCGTCCAGCATGTCGCCGAGCATGGCGATATTCAAGCTGTTGATCTTCGTCGTGGTGTGGTCTGAGAGGATCGACACTACGGACCGCTGCAGTCGCGCGAGCCGGCGGAGGAAGATGTCGAAACTGTAGTTTCCAAAGTCCAGGGTCTGGTCTGGAGTCACGACTTTTCCAATGTGGCAGTCCGACAACAGCAGCACGGCTGACTGGGCCGACCCGCGCTTGCCGGCGGACGCGTCATATTTGTTCACGATCTTCGGAGAAGGCGCGTATTTTTTGGGGGCCAGCTCTCTTGCGAGGGCGCGGAAGTCTGCGGCTTCGCTCAGCTGTTTTGTCAGGCCCTTCACCCGCTCGTTTGCCTTTTTGGCTTCCTCTTTCCAGGACTTTTCGAGCGGGTCTAGCGGAGCTAGCGGAACCGGCGCGGCGTTGGCCTTCTTTTCCGCGCTCAGTCCCTCCCACTTTCGCGAGACCGACGCCACGGACCGGCCAAGAGTTTCCGCCGCCATGGCTAGCGTGTCCTTGGCGACGACTCGCGCGATCAGTTTGTTCACTTCCTCTTCTGACCACTTTTTATGCTTGAGCGCTGTCTTGTTCTTCATCATTAGTCTTTCTTTTTTTGCCTTTTTTGTCTGTTCCGCTGAATTGATTGTCGAAGTCTTCCATGGCCTCTTTAAGATTCGATCCCATACCATAGACGCATCCGGCGGCGTCATCCAGGTTTCCCACATAGCACAGTGTTTTTCCGGCCTGAGTGTGAGATATTTTTAGATTGAGCGCCCGGCTGGGCCGGCTGCGATTTTTGCACTCCGCCGCCTGTGCCTGCAGGGCATCGCGCTGGGCCACGGCGGACTCGTGCACAACTTTTTCCAAAGAGTCCGCCTCTTCGGTTGTCCAGCGGGCCTCGTCGTCCAGAATTCCATCC
>Ga0315273_10001187_pt1 | contig 29271 bp, 29 predicted proteins | sample YL17G02_0_MG_FD_205753 | JGI IMG/M metagenome (GOLD analysis project Ga0315273, IMG submission 205753) | Sediment microbial communities from Yellowstone Lake, YNP, Wyoming, USA - YL17G02_0 | ecosystem: Environmental > Aquatic > Freshwater > Lake > Sediment | place: USA: Wyoming | collected... | reverse complement strand
AGACAAGAATAGGAAACCGGCGCATACCGCGAAAACTGTGTATTCGTGTTTTCGCATTTGCTTCCCCTTTCTGAAAGATTTCGGCAAATAACTCTTGTGGTTTTATGATATCCATTAGTCAACCCGTCCCCGAAGGCAACTGAGTCACGCTTGGACACATAATAACTTTAAGAGTTAATCGCAACTCCAGCGCTCGCTCTTTGTTTTTTGCATCCGTCCCCGAAGGCAACTGGACCTCTGAACAAAGGATAAAGAGTCTGGAATTTTTTCTGTCTTTCTGGTTTTTACGGTTGTCGAATCGTTTCTGTAATATACAAGTTAGGAGATATAAATGACATATGATTGCTGGTGGCGTTTTTAGGCGCCGCCATTTGTCAGTTGGTGCACGCTACTAGATTTCGCGCCATACCGGACATTTCTAGTGCCCGTTTTTTCCTGTTTTTCCAAACTATGTCTTTTGAGTCGTTTTCAAAGCGAGCCGTTATTTCTTCTCCATGAAGACTGGCTATGCCTTTGAACTCACGATCATCCAGACGAAGGATGAATGGGACCTTTTTGGTATTCCCGTGTCTGGCTGAATATTCTTTCAAATCAGCTATTTCGGGGTCAACCAAAATTTTGCGGCCCCTTCGGACCCACAAAAAAACAAAAATAACAATGACCGCGCCGATAAGACCGGCCGTTCCGAGAAGGTACCAGACATTGCGCTCACGGCGCATTTGGTCCCTCTCGGCTCTTTGCGCTTCACGCGCAATGGAAATCAGCATAGCCCTTAGGCTTGCTTCTGTAGAAGCGATTTTTTCACTGTTTTCTTCGAGCTTTTGGCGTTCTGCCTCACTTCTGGCGGCAGATTTTTTTTCTATCGCCAGATTTTCAAGGCGAAGCCTTTGGATTTGCTTCTGCAAAATCTGAACATCTTTTTGGGATGCCGGAATCGCAGTCTTGACCTCGATTGCATTTTCCTGAGCAGCCGCCGAGGCAAGTACAAAGACAAAAGCTGTGAGAACTACAATAATAATTTTCATATCTTCTCCTTTCCTTCTGTTTTCCGCCTATCTGTCTAAAATCGTAAAAACATTGCAACTATGACGTATTTCCCCCTTCCGTGTTTATCAACGATCCATTATTACTTCATAGTGCTATCATAATTCCTTTCTTTTGTCCAGAGCAATTTTTACTGATTATGATAGAGTTTATACATGCCAAGATATGGGTATTTTTTTGATTATGCCGCCACTACACCCCTTGATTCAAGAGTGTTTTCCGCCATGCTTCCCTATTTCAAAAAAGAGTTCGGCAACCCGTCAAATCTTTATAAATTAGGACGCCAGGCAAGCTATGCCGTTGCCGAAGGGACAAAAACTATTGCTAAAATCATCGGATGTCGTCCCGATGAGTTTGTTTACACCGGCTCAGCCACCGAAGCGGACAATCTGGCTATTCTCGGCACGGCTCGTGCCAATAAAAACAAAGGAAGTAAAATAATAACTTCTCAAATAGAGCACAAAGGAATCTTGGCTGTGTGCGAAGTTTTAGGTAAAGAGGGTTTTGATATTGTAAAATTGCCTGTCCGGAAAAATGGGCTGGTTGACCTGGATGAACTTAAAAAAGAACTGGATGATGAAACAATTTTAGTTTCCATAACTTACGCAGACAGCGAAACCGGCACTGTCCAGCCTATCTCTGAGATTTCAAAAATAATAAAAAATTTTCGGGGTGAGGCGGGTTTCCCCTACTTTCATACCGATGCAAGCCAAGCTGCCGGGTATCTTGATATAGATGTAAACAAGCTTGGCGCGGATATGATGACTTTGTCGGCTCACAAACTTTACGGACCAAAAGGTATTGGCGGTCTTTATGTAAGAAGAGGGATAAAAATAGAACCCATCATTTATGGCGGAGGCCAGCAAGGTTCTCTGCGCTCCGGCACAGAAAATGTTCCTGGAATCGTCGGCTTTGCCAAGGCTTTGGAATTGAACGAGAAAAATAAAAACCAAAATTTTAAAAAAATAAAAAAACTACGGGATATTCTCGAGAAAGGCATTTTTAAATCCATCCCCAAAGTGGTATTAAACGGACATAAGGATTTGCGCATGCCAAACTTTTTAAATATTTCAATACTAGATGTCGAGGGTGAGGCTTTGCTTTTGTATCTTGACGAACTTGGTATAATGGTCAGCACCGGCTCCGCTTGCAATTCTCTGAGTTTAGAACCATCGTACATTTTGTCCGCCCTTGGAAATTCATACGAATACATTCACGGCAGTTTGCGTTTTACTTTAGGGCACAAAAACACCAAAGCAGATGTTAAATATGTGCTGAAACACTTGCCCTTGGTTGTAAAAAGATTGCGGGACATTTCACCTCTTAATATTTCTTTAAGCAAAAAAGAAAAAATATCCGAACCAAAGGCCTTTATCGGCGGACAGATGCCACATTTTTTAAGAAAAAACAAAAATGGCAAAAAAACAAAATAAAAAACCAGACATAATAAATAAATATACGGGCAGCTCTTGGGCATACACAAAACAGGTGCGTGAGCATTTTTTTAAACCAAAAAATTTGCTTTTGGAAGACCCTCGAAAAGCCAAATACGATGCGGAGGGCATCGTCGGCTCTCCCGCTTGCGGGGACGTGATGCGAATCTGGCTAAAAATTGACGGTAAAAAAGATAAGATAAAAGAATTAAAGTGGCGCACATTCGGCTGCGCCTCGGCTATTGCCTCAACCTCAATGCTTTCCGTTATGGTCACTGAAAGAGGAGGTATGAAAATTGACAAAGCTTTGCAAATAAAACCACAAGATATAATCAAAAGACTCGGTAGTTTGCCTGACAGGAAAATCCACTGCTCAGTCCTCGGAGACAAAGCTTTGCGAGCCGCCCTTAACGATTGGTTTAAAAAAACAAAACAGTTTAGCCGGATCATAGTTGAAGGCACACAAGTTCTCGACCCCAACACCAAAACTACGGAAGCCGATATCGAAGAAGCCGTCTTGGAAGGCGCCACCACTCTTCATGCCGTTCAAAAACGCACCAAAGTCGGCATCGGCTATCCCGAATGCCTTCCCAAAGTCGAAGAACTCATCCGCTTCTACCGCGAAAAATATTTCGGCCCTGATATAAAATAATAATAATTTATTATTTTATACTCAAACCATCTAAAACACGTTCTAAATTGTTGGTATAACCTTGTTTGCTTATGGCAACGACGGAATATGAAATCTTTTCTGCTAGGAGCATTATTCCTTCTATATTAAGACTTTGATTATCATCATTGAAAATACCTTGATATCTAATAGAATTATAGCCTTTTGTTTTTGTAAATTGGCTGGAGAAATTTGAGATATTAAGTTCTTTAACCTGTTCATCTACCAATCCTTTCAAAAAATTCAATTCTGCGGTATCGTCCAAAGACTCAATATTTGCTTGTTTAAATGCTGATTCATAATTTTCATATTTAACAACATAGTGTGCAAATCCATCTAGTTCCTCGCCAAAATATGCATAGGTCTCAATTTTTCCCACTCCGTTTTCGTTGGTAAGTATGCTCCAATTTTTTGGTAAAGTCATAGAAAATTTTTGATTTGATGAAATTACTTGAACCCATTCGGTAGGAGTATTAAGACTATACTTTGTATCAATACTCCTTACAGAGTTAAAAATTGAAAAAAATGTATAACCCAAAATGATTATAAATATTGCCCCAGTTGATATAAGTAGCATCTTTAATGCTTTCTTTGTTTTTACTTCCTTAAACTTTTTAAATTTAGCTTTCAAACCATAGATAGGAATAATAAACCAAATACCGAAATCTATCAGAAGCGTTGACCAAGAAGAACTAATTACATCTGAAACAATTAGGTGAATCGAGAATAGAAGCATTAGAATACATCCACACAAAATCATCCAATCAAAAACTGAAAATCTAACAATTTTCTCCGTGTTGGGTGATAGTTTTATTTCTTCAGTCATATTTCTATTTTATTAAGTTTTTAATTTTGAAAAGAAGCTAAATTTATTTATTCGTTAAACCTATTTCTGGAAAAATAGAACGGAGAAAGAAAAAAGTAAGTAGTAATAAAATTATCGAGCCACTCAATAACAACCACAAAGCACAGTCGTTGAGTATTATTTGAGAAATTATTATCATTACAAAAATTGCGTAGAAAATAGTTACTATGCCTGTGGAAAATAATTTGATAATTTTTTTGCTCATCCGCTGATGTTGCTCCATTATGATGTCCGTCACATTATATTTATCTAAATTCTCCTTCCAATTTTTGTATTGAAATACATAGATTGCGATTCCAATAGGAAAAATAAAGGTTACTATTTGAGCCACAAAAACAACTATTTTATTTGTGAGATCTAACAATTGCACAATAATAATATCCCTCTTTTGAGACAAAAAGGCAAGTCAGAGAGGTTATCAACATTTTGCTTGACCCCCACACTTGTCCACAAGTGTAGGGGTTGACATTTCGGTTGGTTTTGATACACTTAATTTTGGCGTTTGGAGGGTTCGCCCTCTCACGGCTTTTAAGCTGTAGCCAAACGCTAACAAAAAACCCGCTTAATTGCGGATTTTTTGTTTTTTTAATCTTCTTCCGGGATACCACCACATAGTATTCTGCTCATTGTTTCTGTATTCATACCCCAAAATGGAATAATGCTCCAGAAAAACTTTTGGCCATTTTCAATCTGCTTTACAATAATTTTTACTCTGTTTCTCTTTATCACTGCAATAAATTCATAATAATTAACTAGTTTTAAGACCGTATCTGTCCTACTGTGCATTCTTATCCTCTCAAACTTTTTAGTTTCTGAAATACCCTGAACTGTGTGGGATAGTTTAAGTATTTCAGGAGCAAGATGAATAAGTTTAAATCTCATGTATTGGTCTTGTTCCATACGAGATTGTTCCCTGCGTTTAAATTTTAAGTGTTGAAGACCATAAGCACCAAAAGAAATTTTTTCTTTAAAATATGGGCAATAAATTTCGTTAATACTTTTATAAAAAGCTTCGCCCTTGGTTTTTACATCTTTAAATTGTTCGTTTGTAAATTCGAGCATGATTTTATTTTATAAACAAAAGGGGACGAGGATTTACGGCGCGTATACGAATTTCCTCAACGCCCACCTCTCTTGGGGAGTCCTCCTCCTCACCCCCTCTTATTTACAAACCAGTATTATTATAACAAATATAATTGTGATACGATATGGTTATGGAAGAAAAAGTGCAAAAAATTATAGAGAAGATGCGGCCTTACATTCAAATGCATGGCGGGGATGTTTCTTTGGTGGAAATTAAAGATGGAATTGTTAAACTTAAAGTGAGCGGGGCTTGTGTGGGATGCGGAATGGCTGATGAGACATTTAATGGAATGCTCGGCGGAATGATAAAAGAAGAAGTTCCCGAGATAAAAGATATAATTATTGAAAATTAGAAATTAAATATTAATTTATATGTCAAACACAAAAGAATACATCCGCAATAGAGAAGGTTCAAATATTTCAAAAATAGTGATAGACAGGGATTTATGTATCGGCGCCGCTTCCTGTATTGCAGTCTCCGGAGAAACTTACGAGCTTGATAACGAAAACAAAGCGGTAGTAACCCATGCGGATGCGGCAGATGACGTCACACTTATGATGTCAGCCGAATCCTGCCCGACCAAAGCCATATTTTTGTTTGATAAAGAAGGCAAGCAAGTGTTTCCAAAATAATGGACAGTTATAAATATTTAATCATCGGTGGTGGTGTTGCGGGAACTACCGCAGCGGAGACTTTGCGCCAAAATGATAAAGACGGAAGCGTTGCTATAGTTTCCGATGAACCCCGTTTTTATTCCCGCATAATGCTTTCCAAGCCAAACTTCTTTTTGGAAAAAATATCTTTTGATTCCGTCTGGCTTAAACAAAAAGAATGGTATGGGGAAAATAAAATAGATTTTATTGGCGGCGTTCTCGCCACAAAGCTGAACAGCGCAAATAAAACAATAGAACTTTCTGATGGAAAAGTTTTGGAATATGAAAAGCTTCTTTTGGCTACCGGCGGTGAGGCAAGACCTTGGCCATTGCCGGGGAGCGACAAAAAAGGTGTTTGTTATGTACGTGACTTAAATCAAGCAAAAGAGTTGATGGAAAATGTAAAAACGGCTAAGCATGCCATAGCTGTCGGTTCTGGATTTGTAAGCTTTGAAATGTGCGAGATGATGCGTTTGGGCGGGCTTGAGGTAACACTTATTATGCGCGAGCCATATTATTGGTATCCCCTTTTAGATGAAGAATCTGGCAAAATGATTGAAGCCGCTTTAGAAAAAGGTGGCGTCAAAATATTACGCGAGGCAGAGGTTTCTGAGATTCTGGGGGATGAGAAAATAAGTGGAGTAACACTTAAAGACGGGACAAAAATAGATTGCGATTTGGCTCTCATAGGCATAGGACTTGTCTGCCATTTGGATTGGATTAAACAAGCTGGAGTTGAAATAAATAAAGGGATTCTGACAAACGAATATCTGGAAACAAATTTGCCTGATGTTTACGCAGCCGGAGATGTGGCAGAGTTTAATGATTTGGTTCTTGGCGAAAGAGTTCAGCTCGGTAATTGGGTCAATGCCCAGATGCAGGGCCGTACCGCTGCCAATAATATGCTTGCCTCTTCAGGGATATCGGGAGTAGAAAAAAAGCCATTCAAGATGGTTTCTTTCTACACCTGTATTGGTTTTGGTTTGAATATTGCAATGTCAGGAGATGTCCGCATCAAATCAGAATACAAAATAATAAAACGCGGTAGTCCCGAAATAAATTTCTTTGTCCGTGTCATCGTTGACACAAATGACGAGATAATCGGAGCAACTTTCATAAACCGCACGCAAGATATGGGTCCTATAAATAAACTTATTGAATCCGATTTCAAAGTGACTAATCACGAATCCGAACTTTCCAATACTAATTTCAACTTAAAACAACTTCTTCCAAAATAATTGCTAAATCATCACTCTAGCATCCACGATAGTCGCAGAATCACCGGAACAGATGACGGGGTTTAAATCGATTTCTTTTATTTCGGGATGTTCAAGAGAAAGTTTGGAAAGTTTTACGATAATATCGGCAAGAGCATCAAAATTTACAGGAGACTCGCCGCGCATACCCTGCAATATTTTGACACCTTTTATCTCCTGCATCATTTTCATTGCCTCTTCTTTTTCAATCGGGGCAATACGAATTATTGTGTCCTTGATGGCTTCAGCCAAAATGCCTCCCAAGCCAAAAAGAATTGTTGGGCCGAAGGTGTTATCTTTTTTCATGCCGATTATAACTTCTCTTCCCTCTTTTTCCATTTTTTGAATTAAAATACCTTCAACCGATGGGATTTTGGTCCATAGTTCTTCCCATACCACGCTGGCCTCTTCCATATTTTGGACGTTTAATCTGACGGCTTTAAATTCAGTTTTATGAATTGCTTCTTTTGAAATTGCTTTCATAACATAGGGCCCCTCGCCAAGCGACTCCAAAGTGTTTTCTAAATCTTCTTTTCTCCATATAAACTTGCCGCTTATTAAGATGCCGTATCCAAAAAGCAGATCCAGCACATCTGCAAATTTCATCATTCCTTCTCCAGCAGAGGCCTCTGCCGGTTTTTCGTGGTAGCCCGAAAGAGGCTTCGGTTTTGGTGCACCTTTGGCAAGATAATCCAAAGCATCTATTACGTCTCTCGGAAACATAAAGTTGACCATGCCCGATTTTATGAGCTCGTCACGGCCGGTTTGTATGGAAGGCCAGCCGATAAAAACAGGAAATATTTTTTTCTTATTTTTATATTTCGCCAAAGTTTTTGCCGTTGCTTCCGCTTCGGTCATCATCTGAGGAGTAAGTATAACGATAATGCCTTCGGCCTCTTTTACTTCAGATAAAATTTCAAGCGCTTTATCGTACCGCTCTGCAAGAGCATCGCCGATTATGTCAATCGGGTTGCCGACCGCCGCCATAGGCGGCAAAACTTTGCGTAAAGCTTCCTTTGTCTCTTCACCTAGCGCCACTAACGACAGCGAGTGTGAATGGTCAATTAAGTCCGCGGCAATAACAGACGGTCCGCCGCCATTTGTCAAAATGATAAGGCGTTGGACTGAAGTATTTGTGTCATCTATCTGAGATAGAATTTTTACTATATTGAAGAAACCGCGTAAAGATGACACCGTGATGGCACCGGCTTGTTTACAGGCCGAGATAAAAACTGAGGCTTGCGGGGCCAGTGCGCCGGTGTGAGACATGACGGCCAAATTTCCATGGCTGCCCATTCCCGCTTTTATTATAACAATCGGCTTTTTGGGTGTAATTCTTTTAACAGTTTCCATGAATTTCGGCCCGTCGTTTACGTTCTCGAGATACATAAGAATGGCAGAAGTGTCCGGGTCTTGTTCCAGATATTCAAGAAAATTAATTTCCGTAAGCTGCGCCTCATTGCCGAGACTTATAAATTTGGAAAAACCGATTCCCTCGCCTAAAGCCAAATCAATCATGGCCGTACCTAAAGCGCCAGATTGGGACAAAAAGGCCAGTTTGCCGGTTAAGGGCTCACGGCCTGAAAAAGTGGCGTTTAGATTGCTTCTTGTGTTAATCACACCGAGACAGTTTGGCCCTAAAAGTGAGATGTTTTGTTCCTTGGCTATTTTCGAAATAAGCGCTTCAAGTTCTTTTCCGGTACTGCCAGATTCTTTAAATCCGGAAGAAATAATAATGGCATTTTTAACTTTCTTCTCGCCGCATTCAGATAAAATATTGGGGACCACATCGGCTCTTACCGCAATAACCGCCAAATCGATTTGGTCTTGTATTTCTAAGATTGAGGAAAAAGTGGGAAGTCCTAGTATTTCTTTTCCGGAAAGAGTAACCGGATAAATTCTCCTTTTCTTGTTTTTTAAAAGATTCGACACCAGAGCGAATCCCACTTTTTGCGGGTCTGGTGATGCTCCAATGACAGCTATAGATTTTGGATTAAAAAAATTCTCCATAATCATTCGTACAATTCTTCTTCAAAAGTCGGTTTTTCTGTTCGGTAAAATATCCCCAGTGGAATTTTTCCATCCGAGTTTTCAGAAACTTTTTCCATAGCCATTTTTAAATCATTCTTTGGAAAATCATCGCTTATCCAGTACACCCTTTCCTTAAAATAATCTCTGGTATCAAAAAATGTAAGGCAGGGTTGAATAATATCCACGAATGAAAATCCTTTATGAGTGATTGCGGTTTGCATTATTTTTTTCGTATTTTCCATATCCCCTGCAAAAGTTCTGGCCACAAAAGTGGCACCACTGGCAAGCATCAAAAGCAGCGGGTTGAGCGGTTCCTCAATGCTGCCGAATGGGGTTGATTTGCCTTTGAAACCTTTCGGGCTTGTCGCATCAACCTGGCCAGTGGTCAGGGCAAAAACCTGGTTGTTATGAATAAAGAGATTTATGTCGGAATTTCTTTTAGCGGCATGAATCAAATGTTCAATGCCCTCATCATATGAGTCCCCATCGCCTGAAAAACCGACTATTGTCAGTTTGGGATTCGCGCATTTTGTGCCTGTCATAGCAGGAATCAGTCGCCCATGCAGAGAAGTAAAAGAGTTTATATTTAAATAATCCGAAATTTTGCCATGGCAGCCTATGCCGGCAAAAGCTACCAGATTTTCAATTTTTAGCGAACCATTTTCGACCAGTTCCGTGATCGCTTTGCGGAAAGAAACCAAAATTTGAGAGTTCGGGCAACCGGGACACCATGTTATTTTTGCTTTTGTTCCTAAATTTAAATCCATTTTGTTTTTTAATTTAAAATTTGGTTTATCTGTCCAGCCAATTCCACCGGATCAAATGGAAATGAATCGTATTTCAAAATTTTTTCCGTAATCTCAATGCCTGTTTTCTCACGAATAAGAGACGCCAATTGGCCATTGTGGTTTCCTTCAACACAAATGATATTTTTTGCTCCATCGAGTCCCTTTTTCACTTTCTCTGTATCAAACGGTTCAAGCCAGACTATTTGCACAAGTTTGGCCGGCTTTTTAAAATATTTTAAGGCTTCAAGAACGGGCCCTTTGGTTGAGCCAAAAAATATAACAGTGTTTTCACTTGCTGTGTCGCCGAATATTTTAATTGTTTCTCTGCTTTGCATTTCAGCTTTGATATCATTCCCTTTGGCAAATCTTTTATCTATAGCTTTTTTGACATCTTCCATTTTGTCGGCGGTAAAACCGTCTTCATCATGTTCATAGCTCGTTATTTTTACTACAGCATCTTGAGTACCCGGGAAAATCATATTTTCGCTTCGTTCCGCCGAAACGGAACCGGCATCAATGACGCTTGTCATCATGTGTTCAGATAAAATTTTATCCAGAAGAACAATAACCGGCACCCCAAACTTCCAGGCAAGATTGAGAGCTCCTGCTCCGGCTTGGAAACTTTCTTCCGGATCTCCGGGAGCAAGAACAATCCGGGGAAATTCCCCGTGGCCGGCATGAATAACAAAACGCAAATCTGATTGGGAAGAACGAGTCGGCACTCCGGTCGCCGGCGCCTGCCTCTGCGCCACCGCCACTACGAGCGGAAGTTCAGCCATCCCGGCGAAACTAAATGCCTCCTGCATTAAAGCGAAACCTCCTGTCGCTGTCCCGACAGCCGCTCTTTTTCCCGCGTAAACCATGCCAAGAGCCATATTTATTGCTGAAATCTCATTTTCCGGCTGGATAACTTTCAAACCTTCTTTAGTCTGCTGGCTTGCTAAATAATGCAAAATAGAAGTGGCCGGCGTCATCGGATACGCGATATAAAAATCAAGGCCGGCAGCTTGTAAACCTTTGCTGAAAGCTGTGTTGCCGTCTATTAGCTCCTTCGGCACGCCGGAGCTTTCAGCGGAGGCAGCTATATTTTTTTCCTTTAAAATATTTTGAATTTTTTCCGTTATCTCGGGCAAAGATAAACCAGAAAGCATGACAGCATCTTCATTCATTTCGTTTTTATGAAACTCCTTGGTTTCCTCATTTAAAGCAACCAGAACATTAAGTTTGGAGTAATCATTCCAAATTTTTTCCTTGCCGATACTCAAACGGACGAAATTGTGCCCGCCGCGGATAAGTGACGGGTAATCAACGGACAAATAAATCTGAAATCCTAAATCGCTCAAAAAATTGCCGATATCAATACCGGTCTTTTTGACTCCTTCGCCAGCCGCTCCTCCTACACCTATGGTAAGTATGTTATTTGAATCCTTTGGCATAAAATGATTATAACATGCTATAATTAGATATCATATGCAAAGTGAAGAAAAAATCAAAATCGGGTGGTTTTCGTTTAGCTGTTGCGAGGATAATACGATTGTAATGACTGAAATAATGAACGACCATTGGCAGGAGTGGAAAAAGATTTTTGATTTCCGCCATTTCAGGGTCTTGAAATCCAAAAACACTTTTGACGAGCTGGATATCGCCTTCATAGAAGGAGCGGTGGCGTCCCTTGAGCAAGAAAATAAAATAAAAGAAATCAGGAACATCTCAAAAAAGGTGGTGGTGGTTGGCGCTTGCGCCATTACAGGCCTTCCCGCCACCCAGCGCAACACTTTCACACCCGAACAAAAAGAAAGCATTGATTTTTTAATAAAACGCTTCAATGCTTTGCCCGAAGTCAAAAAAGTATCGGATGTGGTGAAAGTGGATGTGGAAATCCCCGGCTGCCCCATGACTCCCGAAGTTTTTTTGGAAAAAGTTAATAATTTAGTAGCTGAATTGCGCCCAAATGCACACATTTGATTTATCATTGGAACATATCACAAAAATTGAGGGCAACGCCACTCTTAATTTGAAAGTGGTGGATGGGAAAGTAACAGATGTTAAATTTGCCATAACGGAGTATAAGCGTTTTTTTACTGAGGCAATGAAAGGAAAAGATATTGATTCTATCCCTGCCCATCTCTCGCGCATCTGCGGCACCTGTTCCAACGCTCATATTATGTGCAGTATAGAAGCCTGTGAAAATGCTTTGGGTATTGTCCCCTCCCCCCAGACAAAACTTTTGCGGGCTTTAACCATGCACGGTCTAATAATTCGGGATCATGCGCTTCATTTATATTTGTTTTCAATGCCGGATATATTCGGCAAAGATGCTTTTCTTGATTTTGACGAAAACGACCCCATCCAGCACCAGCTTTTACATGACGGATTTGAAACAAAATCAGCCGGTAATTTTTTGGCAACCCTCATCGCCAGCAGAAGCGTCCACGCCACAAATCCGGTTATCGGCGGTTTTCTTAAATTTCCAGACCAAGCTGGAATAGATGAAGCAATTCAGAAATTTAAAAATATTCGTCCGGCAGTTTTAAGGCTTATAGAAGTTTTCAAAAATACTCCTGATCATTTTGACCGCAAGACAAAATATATGGCTTTGGTGCCAGGAGATGTTTTTGGTTATATAAATGGCAGTATCGTAACAAGCGCAGGCGAAAAATATGAAGAAAAGGATTTTCGTTCCCATCTGGAAAAAACCGTTTTGCCATATTCCGAAGCCGTGGGCTATACGTATGAGGGCGAGGGTTATATGGTCGGCGCTTTGGCTCGTATTAATCTGGCCAAAAATAAGCTGCACCCCAGAACGAGAGAATCTGCCGCAGAAGCTTTGAATTTGTTCCCTTCAACGGATATTTTTTATAACAACTTGGCTCAGGCCATTGAAATTTTGCACAGTGTTGACGAGTCGGTTGATATTCTTTCAAACAATAAATTTGTTCACGAACCGATAATAAAAGGTGAAGAAAAAGAAGGGGCTGTCGGCGTAGGGGTGATAGAAGCGCCACGCGGTACCCTTTATCATAAAATTGTTTTGGGAGTAAAGGGTAAAATCAAAGAGGGAGAAGTTGTCGTTCCCACCGGCCAAAACCAGATAAATATAGAAAGGGATATTGGCGTGTTGGTGCAGAGTCTTATAGAAAAGCCGGAATATATTGAAGATAAAAATAAAATTAATTTTGAAATAGAAAAATTAATCCGCGCTTACGACCCATGTATGTCCTGCGCTTCTCATTTTCTTAAAGTTGAATGGAAAGAGGAATAGTAGTATAATTCTATCGGAAAAAACAAACCTTATCGGAAGGAGGAAAATTTCGATGTTGTTAGAAAAATCGGGCCCATGGCTTTTTTTGTGCTATGCATGGATATGTGTGGAGGAAGGAAGAAAGGTAAAAGAGGGGGAAAAGATCAGCAGAATAACCGATGATGATTTCTCTAGGATGAAGAAGTGCGTTGAGTGCGGTATAGAGCCAACTTCGGCCCTGCTCCAGAGATGTTATCCGAAGTCAGTTAATGATCTGCGTCTATTCGCAAGGAATTTTCAAATGGACACGTGGTCATATGATACGGTCGCCATGTTCTGGCGGGAGCATCACAATCACGGTAGTATGCGTGATGTAGCCAAAGCAATGGTTTGTGATCTCTCCGACGTTAGTGTGCAAGTTATTTCCGGGAGCAGAACGTTTTTTGCTTACAATATATACGGGCTCCAACTTGAAATCGGAAACATGGTTTATCTCCACCGTGACAAAATCGCAGAAAAAGTGAACTGAAAACGTTCACTTAGGGGGTGCCGTCCAAGACGGCGCCCCTAAATTTTTTTAAGAATTTTAGTTATGTTTTGAAGAGTTTTTTTTTCTTCTATATCGGGAGGTACACCTATAATTTTTATTTTTTTTATCTTGCCGAGTCTTTGCAGATAGCGAAGATTTGTCAGAGCATCAAAATCGTGCATTCCGACATTCGGTACTTTTGAAAATTTTTCCAAATCATCAAAAATTGTTATCTCCTTTATCCCAACAACCGTGTCCAGAATAATCAATTCTCCCGGAATTTCCCACTCTTCGTTTGGGTCTTTTGTTTCAAACCGAATACCAGGAAATTTTTCTCGTAATTTCGGCAAAATTTTCAGCGGCAGATTATCCTCTTCCAAATCTTTATTTCCAAATACAAAAATTTTCGTCATATATTCAAATTAGCAAAGGCGATATTCTTTAGTGTATATTTTTTTAGGGTATCTGCCTGTTTTTTGGTGATAACTTCACAAGGCACGCTCCAGTGAATTGATACAATCTCACCTACTTTTATTTGCTCAATGTCGTATTCGGCCTCCAGCTGGCGGATTATTGTTTTGGAGGAAGCCTCACCAAGAGCAAATTTACTTCCAATATAAATGAGAGGCTCGGTGGAAACAATAATTTCAGGACCTTTCACAGCCACGACTGTTCCGCTGGAAATTCGGCACTCATCCATTCTTGCCAGGTCCTCCAAACCATCGCCATGGCCATTTTGCAGCCAAATATTTAAGATATGGAAAGAGTGATGGGGCACTGCTCCCCGCTTAATTTTTTCCTCTAGCCAGGAAAATTCTCTGCTTTTTAATTTATCTTTAACCTTTAAATCATCAACCAAAAAACGATAGAGTGTATTTTTTTCTATGTTTTCTAAAAGTCCATTTCCGAGCCAATAAGCTTCGACTACCCGCGCGTCAAAAGGGTCGGAAATATTGTTTGCCTTGGCGATATGGCGCAGATACGGGAAAAGAGTTTTGAATTGTTTTAATAAGTGAGAAAGGCCGATATTGCTCTCTCCGCTTTCTATCAAATCGCGTAATTCTCTATTTGCATCAGGTCCGCAATAATGCAGGCGGTTTGGCCCAAAAGAATACCGGCTGCAACGCATAATGCCTTCCATATATAAAAGTTAGGTGCTGATGGAAAATGTTTTGTTATCTCGAACCAATTTAGTTTTTTCTGCAGTTTTGTTGGTAAAGAATATGAGTAGGAATGCGCCCACGCCACACATAAACGCACTCGTTAAATCCTGACCAGTAAGAGCATGAGTGACGAATAAAGCAGAAAGAACATTTGTAATCAGAGTCGCCGGAACCAGAAGAGTAGCCACGTAAGTTGCTGGAGCACGCGAGAGTGCAGAATACCAAACGAGAACATAGCCGGAGAGCAAAACGCCGGTCAAGATCATCCAGCTCCACTGCACAGAGGTGAGCGCAAAAATAGGAGAAAAGCTACTAAATAAAGCAATGTAACTAATGAGTAATATAGAACCAATGGTCATGCGAGCGGCACCAACCGTCGCACTTGAAATATCGGCCAATGTTTTTTTCGCAATAATATTTTCTACCGCCCATAAAATAGTAGCAGCCAAAATCATAATCTCACCGATATTAAATTTAAATCCTGTAAAACCGCCGATAAAAAGATTACCGATAAAAACAACAGCTACCCCAACCCATTGCTGCCAGACCATTTTTTCTTTCAAAAAAGGGACAGCCAGAAGTGCTACCCAAAGGAAAAGTGTTTTGTGTATAAAAGCACCATTAATTGCACTTGTTTGGGCGAGACCCTCAAAGAAAAGAGCGAAAGGCAATGCCCCGCCAATGATTCCGATTGCAAAAAGTTTTAACCACTGATGCTTTGTGAGTGAACGTATTTCATTCCAGCGCCTAAATACCAACACGACTCCAATAATAAAAACTGCGACCAGACTATTTTTTAATGTTGCAAATAAAATCGGGTCTTTCATGGTAGTTACAGCAAATTTATTTACAAAAAGCGATATGCCTGATATAAAAGCCGCTGAGAGAGCCAGTATCGTTGCTGTTCTTGTGTCGTTTTTAACAGGATTCATATTTATTATGTTACCACAAAATTCAAATAAAGAGTTATAATATATATGTGCAGGTAATTGATCAAAGTGTTTTAAATTTTTTTGCGGATAATAAGACAGAGTGGCTTTCTTTCGCTATGCTTGTCGTCACTTATTTGGGAAATTATGTGCTGGTGGGGTGCTTGACTCTTCTTTCCGCTGTTTCTTTTTATATACACAAGCATGCCTACAGGATTTTGCCTCTCCTTATTTCAGTTGGCGGCAGTTTTGCAACGGTGTTCATCCTCAAGTATGCTTTTGACAGAGCCCGGCCTTTGGGCAATTTATATTCCGAATTCTCACCTTCCTTTCCCAGCTATCATGCTGCGGCAGCAATTGCGTTGTATGGGTTTTTTCTTTATATAATATGGAATCACGACAAACATCGCCTCAAAAATCCCCTCGTCGTTTTTCTTGCGGTTCTAATTGTTTTGATAGGATTAAGCCGATTATATTTGGGGGTTCATTATTTATCCGATGTTTTGGTCGGATACGCTGTGGGTTTTATCTGGCTTTTAATAAGCGCCAGTTTGGAAAATAAACTTGAAAGATTAGTTAATTGGAGGCCAAAATTCTGAAATAATTTTTTCAACTTCTTCGGCTTTTTCTGTTCTCATGAGTTTAAACTTAAGGTCTCTTAAATTGGGGCCTTTTAAATATTCTTTGAAATGTTTTTTCATAATGGCAAAACTTTTTATTCCTCCAGCCGGCGGATTAAATTTTTCTTCAAATAACTTAGTGTGTTCTATTAAAACCTTTAGTCTTTCTTTCAGGGTCGGCTCGTAATCCACAAAAAGCCACGGGTTGCCAAATACCGCCCGGCCTAGCATTGCCCCGTCTGCACCGCTTTCTCTGCATTTTTCTACAGCATCATTTATATCTTTAACATCTCCATTCCCAATAATCAAAGTTTTGCTCCGCATTTCGTCTCTTATTTCAACCGCTCTTTTAATCCTTTCCCACCTTGCCGGTACTTTGGACATTTCTTTTTTTATGCGAGCATGAATGATAATGGCAGCCGGATTTTCGGCTAAAAGTTCCGGGAGCCATGTTTCCAATTCATCTTTGCTGTAGCCGAGCCGAGTTTTAATCGAAACTGGAATTTTATTTTTTGTTCCTCGTTTCGCAGCTTTTACAAGCTCGCGAGCAAGGAGCGGATTTTTCATGAGCATCGCACCCGCTCCCTGTTTTTCAATACTTTTATCGGGACAGCCCATGTTTATGTCTATTCCATCAAAGCTGAGTTCTGCTGCAAGCTCAGCCGCTTTTTCCATCATCTCCGGTTTATTTGTAAAAAATTGCGCCACAATTGGTCGCTCAATTTCAGAATATTCCAAATCTTTCAAAAGTTTTTTTCTTCCTTTCTCAGGCGCCTTCACCAACCCGTCAGCCGAAACAAATTCCGTGTAGGTTACAAAATTGCCAGATACTTTTCTGAGCGTGCCTTGCGCAGGCTGACTGAGCCGAGCAGAGCAAAAAGCCAGCAGGCTTTTATGCGTGCTAAGCGAAGAAAACGTATCTGGCAATTTTGAACAGCAAGAAATTACGAATCTAAAAGCCGCGTCTGTGACATCGGCCATCGGCGCCAAGCAAAGTATCGGTCTCTCCATTTTCTCCCAAAAATTCATTTTCTTATCCTATCATAAAAAACGAGGCCCCCGGGTTGTAAAACCACGGGAGCCCCCCAACGCCTCAGCTATTCGATCGCCTGCCGAGAGAGAGACAGAGCAAAGAAAGGCTGACCGCGGATACGAGCCGAGTTCACCATTTGCATTTTCAACCTCCAGAGAGGACACAAGTTGCACCGACAGCAACCGATACTACCTGCTACAAGAGTAACAGATTGGTTTATTAAATCAAGCAATTGTGTGAATAAAAAAAAGCCCCTCTACATCAGTATATGGCTTTGTTAAGCTCTATTTTGTAAGTTCCTCTCTCTTGATTTCAATTTTGGAGCCGGGTTTGGCTTCTCCGCTGACGATTTTGCGGGCAATGAGGTCTTCTATTTCATTTTGGATGGCACGGTTGATAGAACGGCCGCCGAATTGCGGGTCGCTCCCTTTTTCTACCAAAAAATTTATCGCGTCCTCGTTTATGACCAGCTCAAGATTTCGTTCTTTGAGCCTTTTTGCTAATTTTTCGAGTTCAAGCCGAGCAACGCTTTCAAGTTCCCTGTTCTGCAGAGGATGAAAAAATATAATTCCGTCAAAACGATTCAAAAGCTCCGGGCGGAAAATCTTATCTTTTATGATAGCGTTTACGATTGTGTCTTTTGACTGGGAAAGATTGCTGCCAGACCTGATTGTCTCCCAAATAAGCGAACTGCCAGCATTTGAGGTGGCAATGATAATCAGATTTCGGCACCCCACTTGCCTGCCGAGAGCATCGGTAAATATCCCTTCGTCCAAAATCTGGAGAAACAGGTCTAAAACATCCGGAGCCGCTTTTTCAAATTCGTCCAAAAGAAGAACACCGTATGGATTGTCTCTGATTTTACTTGCCAAAAGGCCGCTTTTATTCATAGCAAAATCCCCAATAAGCTGGGAGAGAGCCTCCGGCCCGTTGTATTCGGACATGTCAAAGCGAATCATCTTTTTCTCATCGCCAAAAAAACTTTCGGCCAAAGCTTTGGAAACTTCCGTCTTGCCAACTCCGGTCGGACCGATAAAAAGGAAAGAAGAAAGGGGCCGCTTGGGATTACCTATCCCGGAGCGCGCTCTCCTTATGGCATTAGCAATGCCGTTTACGGCTTCGTCCTGGCCGACTATTCTTCTGTGCAGCAATTTCTCTAAATGCTCTATTTTGTCCGCCTCTTTCTCTCTTATAACTCCGGTATCAATGCCGGTTTTTTCCGAAACAAAAGCTGAAACGTCATTTTCTCTCAGAATTGATATTTTTCTTTCGGATGCCCAAGGGGCTATTTCAATCAGCATATCGAGAGCTTTGCCGGGCATTTCCCCGTAAGTGATAAACCGGTCAGCAGCATTGGCTAAAGTTAAAATGCTGGGATAAGAAAAGAAGAAACCGTATTGCCTTTCAATAGACGGCACTTGTTCCAGCAAGACGTCAATTGACGCCTCTGCCCCTGTCTTGTTCGGAATGATTCTTTCAAATTTTTCCAAAAGAGTCGGGATAGTTTCAATAATAAAATGGAAATCAGAGGTGGTTGTTGAGGCAATCACGGGTAAATCTCTGGAAGAAAGATATGGGAACAAAAGAGACGGTAAATTTATTCCCAAAGCTTTAACATTAGAGACTAAACCGGATAAATCTCTTATGTATAAGATAATATTGCCAGCAGAAACGGATTGATTCAAAATTTTCAGAAGTTCTGCTTCAAGTTCGCTTTTGTTTTTATAGGAGGCAACAAGAGAACCCCAGTCTAATTCAATGACATTTTTATGTTCGATAGAAGGGGGAGAAATTCCCAGTTTAATTCTTTTCAAAAATCGGCCTACGATATCTCTGGCTTCCGCTTCACTGTCATCAATAATAATCGCGTTAGCCTCTTCTTTTCTCTCAAGAATACCCTCAAGCAAAAATACCTCCCTGTCGCGATAACCATTTTCGATATCAAGCGAAGAGACGTTGGTGACATTTTCAAAAGGAATTCCGTATTTGCCCAAATCGCTGGACATTCCATACGACCAGCTGGTGCCGATGGATGGTATTGCCCCGAGGTTTTCCCGGCTCCAAAATCTTTCCTTGCGGAGCCTTCTTTCCTCCATATTCATTACCCAAGTAGCCGAACCGATAAATTCTTCCTTATTTATGGAATTTTGAGAAAGAAAAGCCTGGAGCGATTTATCGGCATCGTAAATAATGCCGGCATAGGCCGCTAAATTTATAAAGTCATTCCCCAGATTTAAGGAAGAAGCAATGATGGGCGACTTTTCCGAATAAATAAAGTCCTTTATATTCTGCAGGGATACACCCGACCTTATGAGAACCTCCATGCCAATTTTAGTTTCAAAAAGCGCCCGAGTAATATCAATCTCATCGGTGGAAAATAAAATGCTGGAAAGCGCATAATCAATACTTTTACTTTTGTTAATGAGACTCTCTTCTGTTCTCACCCGCAAACCATCGCTTTTCATTGATTTGTAGAAAAATTCCAAGAATGAGAGCAGGAGATAGATGAAAATAAAAAGAAAGAAAAATCCGTCGGCATAATCGAAATAAAGAGGCAAAGAATTAAAAAACAGGGCAAAGGCAAAAGAAATAAGAGCTAAAAATGCCGTACTTTTTCTCAAAATACCGCGTAAGGCCCTGGGAAAAAATTTGTCCAGAAAAAGACTGTAGTGATGCGGCCGTGATATTTCTTTAAGTTTTTTGAAAGTCATAATTTATTTTATACGATGAAGAAAGTGGCAGACAAAACAAGGCTGCCTAAAAGTATGGCCGGCGCCAGAACCCAGATAATAAAAATAAAGAAGGAGAAAGCCAGCATTAAGACGAAAGAAATCAGGCCGACAGACAAGACTAAAATCCTTGTGACAAAACCGACTATTCTCATGAGACCGTTCACTACTAAAGAGGAGGCAAAGGCGCTTATGTCAAGTCCGCCTTCATAATGTTCACCCAGTCTTTTCCATGGCGCGAATAAGGTTTTGAGCAGGAGCTTGAATGAAAAAAAATGGAGAATAAACCACAAAAAATTTCCGGCCACTCCAAAAAATTCTTTCATCCCCTGGCCGTAATGCCATTTTATGTAAGCCAGAAAAAACGGTTCTCTTTCATAAGCTTCAGACATGCTTTATATTATATCAACTTATAAAAAATTTTGTTGCCGAAGCGGGTATCTATGTAATTAAAGCGAGCGGAGGGATTTTTGATTTTTGTATCATTTATCAAAAGGATGGCATTTTGAGCCGGAAGAGAAAGGTCAATTTCTTCGGGATTAAATATTATGTCTCCCACATCTGATTCGGCGACCGCTTTGTCAGGAGATTCAACATTTATGGAATTAATTCTAAAGCCGGCATCTTCAAAAAATCTGATAAATTTTAAATAATTTTGCATTTTTTCCGCATCGGCAAAATTTTTCATAAGCGGGGCTTCTGTCAAATTTCCTCTAAAGATAATCTTTTCCCGCGGGATTTGGACTGGATCTAGTTTTTCAAACACCAAACCCTCTTTAGTCATAAAAAAACATTCATTTGACGGAGAGCACCACAAAAAATCTGTTTTTCTCTCCGTGAGCGACAATTCGACGCTCTTGCTAAAAAATTGTTTGTTAATCTTTACTTTTTCCAGCCTCGGAAAGTTTGAGAGCAAGGCCGATGCCAGTTTGTTTTTATTCAAAAGCAAAATATCGGATTTTGGTATTATAAAAAGCTTATTACCGGACACGAAAACAGCGGCAACATTTTTCACGCTTTCTGATGACACGGCTTCCGCACCTAAAACTTCAAAATTTTTTATCTGTAAAAAATCAGCCCGTAAAAGGAAAACCAAGCCGACAAAAAAAACGACGGGAAATGCAATTCTAAGGGACAGATTAAAAATTCTCTTTGATCTGTTTCTCTTTGCAATTCTAGAAGACGCTTTGCTATATCTTCTTTTCGCGGCCATATTTTATTTAGAAATTTTGTCTTTGCCGCCCATATAAGGCCTCAGGGCTTCCGGAATAGCGATAGAACCATCGGCCTGTTGGTTATTTTCCAATAGCTGAATCAGAATTCTCGGGGTGGCTAACGCTGTGTTATTCAGAGAATGCGCGAATCTCAACTTTCCGTCGGTGTCTCTGTATTTAATATTTAACCGTCGAGTTTGAAAATCGTGGAAATAAGAGCAGGAATGTGTCTCGCCATATTTATTTTTGGATGGCATCCAAGTTTCAATATCATATTTTTTCACCTGTCCCAATCCAAGATCGCCGCTGCAATTTATCACTACTCGGTACGGCAATTTGAGCGCCTGTAAAATAGCCTCGGCATTCGAAAGCAATTCTTCATGGAATTTAACCGACTCCTCGTGGCTCGCTTCGCAAATTATTACCTGTTCAAATTTCATAAACTCATGCAATCTGTACAGGCCCTTTACATCTTTGCTGTAACTTCCGGCCTCTCTTCTGAAAGCGGGAGAAAAAGCGAATTTTTTCATAGGCAAATCTTTTCTATCAAAAACCTTGTCGGCAAAATAACTCATGGTGGCTACTTCTGCCGTACCAGCCAGATAATCGTTGTCCTGAGTATGATACAAATCATCTTCGCCCTGAGGCAGGTATCCTGTACCAAGCAAGGTCTCTCTCCTTACCAGAGACGGCACAATCATCATAGAATACTCGGGATGATTTTTCCTGAACAAATCTATTGAGAGCTGCCACATTGCGTAGCAAAGTTCAGCCCCTTCGTTTTTCAAAAAATATCCTCTGAATCCCGCCACTTTTGCGCCGGTTTCAAAATCAGCCAGATCAAACTTTTCTATAATTTCGATGTGATCTTTGGGAGTAAAATTAAATTTCGGGATTTTTCCCCAGCTTTTTATTTCCACATTGGCATTTTCGTCATCTCCGTCCGGTACTGACACATCAGGGATATTTGGCACCGAAACCATTAATTTCTGCCATTCGCCCATTATTTCTTTCAACTCCCCTTCCAATTTTTGCATTTCTTCCTTCAAAGGAAGCATTTCTTTTATCAATCTTTCTTTTTCGGCAGTATTTTCTGTTTGTCCAGCTTTAGCCACTTCTTCACTCACTTTATTTTGCTTCGCTCTTTTTTCCTCAAGATCTTGACTTACGGTTTTTCTCCTATCATCAATCTCAATGAGCTTTTTTACATCAAAATCAATCCGCTTTTTCTTGGCGCCTTCCTGCACAAGTTCGGCATTTTCCCTTATAAATTTAATATCAAGCATATCCAGATGATATCAAATGCTATAATAAATGTGAATTCAGAAAAGTGAATGAAATACGAGATAAAAAAATTAAACAGGAAAGACTGGCCGCCTCTTTTGGAAGAAATAAACCAGCTGCCGGAGAGGTTATTCTATGCCGGTAAAATAGCCGATTGGAAAAGGAAGCTTCTTTGTGTCGTCGGCGCCCGTAAAAATACAAGTTACGGCAAAGAAGCAGTGGAAACTTTTATAGAGGGTCTGCGCGGTTATCCGATAACAATTGTTTCTGGTCTGGCTTTGGGCATTGACTCCATCGCCCACAGAGCAGCTCTCAAAAATAATTTGCCCACTATTTCCGTACCCGGTTCGGGGCTTTCGTTAGAAGTTTTGCATCCACAATCACATACCCGCCTTGCGCAAGAAATTGTTGAGAAAGGAGGTATGCTTATGAACGAATTTGAACCGGAATTTAAAGCAATGTTTTGGAGTTTTCCCCAAAGAAATCGCATTATGGCTGGTATGAGTCATGCCACCTTAATAGTGGAAGCAGAAAAAAAGTCAGGCACTTTAATTACCGCCCGCTTAGCAACAGAATATAACAGAGATGTTCTGGCTTTGCCGGGAAGTATTTTCAATACTACAAGCGAAGGGCCTCATATGCTCATCCGCCTTGGAGCCACACCTATCCGTGACAGTGATGATATTTTGGAGGCTTTGCATTTGGAAAAAGTTGGAGGTGATGCGAGAAGTGATGAAGAAAAATATTTTGACTGTTCGGAAAAAGAAATGCTGATAATAAAACTTTTGATAGAACCACTGCCTCGTGATGAAATCCTTCGTCAAGCAAACTTTCAGCACCAAATCCCAATCGGCGAAACTCAAACTTTGCTCTCCCTCCTCGAACTCAAAGGCCTCATCCGCGAAACCCTCGGTGAAATCCGCCTTTCTTGACAAACACTTGACAGAAAACCTCAATTATGCTATACTTGTAGGTAGAATGCGTGTATGAATGAGTGAATGAATACAAATGAGGAGATGGTTCGATGAAAAAACTCGTTCTCGTGTCGTTTTTTGTCATTTTGTTAGCAGCACCGGCATTCGCCCAGCGCGGGGAATTCGCCGAGCCGGTAGGAGCCGACTTGGTCAAGTTCCCCATCCGTCTCACTGCCCTGTCCCTTTCCGAGCAAGCTGACTTTGGCCTTTCGGCTAAGAGACTTGAGACTCCGGTTATAGTTCAAAACTATTTTCGGAGTCTGCGAGACTCTAAGGGGCGGTTTGTTCTAGAAACCTTACCCGTCGGCACTTTGGTGCTGGTGAGTCAGGACGGCAAAATCCGCTACAAGGCGGATTGCGGAAATCGATTGGTTGAAGTACCAGTGTGCCCGCCTATTGCTACTCCAACTGGCATGAGCAATTCGCCCGCGCCATCAGTTCCGAGTGCGTGGTCCCGATTTTGGAACGCTCTTGCAGAGGCATGGGGAGCTATGTGGGGATTGTTTGGTTCGCTTCTGGGGGTTTTAATCCCGTTGTTCCTCTTAGCCCTACTCTGTTGGCTTGGGTATTTACTTTTCCGAGCCATTCAAAACAGGCAACAAGGCGGCGGTCGGCCACCGAGACCCATTCCCCCTCAGCCGCCTATTCCGCCCCGGCCACCCGTCCCACCTCAGCCGCCGATTCCTCCTGAGCCAGTTCTTCCGGCATTTCCGGCCAGACGAGTTATCATCGACTTTGGAGACAGGGTCAATGCGACCAGGGTTCAGGCCGGCAGAGACATCATTCGGGTTCAGTTTGACAGGAATCCGGACGGCTCTGCGGTAGTTCGGATTCAAGAGAGGAGAAACTAGCCTCTCGCCCGTCCCCGAGATTTTGCAAAGCGCAATGCAATGCAAAATCTCGGGGCGGTTTTTGTTATCTTAATTATCTGAATTACACAATCTCTACGGTCGTAGGGATTGTGTAATTTTGCTTTTTATTCGATTTTTCTTTATTCTTAACAGATATGAAGCTTTTAATTGTAGAATCCCCCGCCAAAGCAAAGACTATTAGCAAATATATTGGAAGCGATTATGAAGTGGTCGCCAGTGTCGGGCACGTGCGCGATTTGCCGAAATCAAATAAAAAAGCCATCGATATAGAAGGCGGCTTTATTCCTCATTATGAAATTTCAAAAGGAAAAGAGAGGGTGGTGGCTGAAATAAAAAGACTGGCGGAAAAAGCTGATAAGGTGATATTGGCGACTGACCCCGACCGGGAAGGCGAAGCTATTGCCTGGCATGTAGCCGAAGCTGCCAATCTCAAAAATCCGGAAAGAGTGGCTTTTCATGAAATCACCAAAGAGGCGGTGCTTGAAGCTCTAGAGCATCCGCGCCGCATAGATATGAAATTAAAAGAAGCCCAGGAAGCCAGAAGAGTTTTGGACAGACTGGTAGGGTATGACTTATCTGGTCTGATTTGGAAAAAAGTGAGATACGGACTCTCGGCAGGCAGAGTTCAGTCCCCCGCCTTGCGGATTTTAATGGAAAGAGAAAGAGAAATACGCGCTTTTAAGCCGGAAACTTTCTTTGTATTGAGTGCAGAATTAGAAACCAGCCCCTCGACTTCGCTCGGGGCAAAAGGCAGCTTCACTGCCTTTTGCGAAAAAGAGCCAAAAACAAAAGAAGAGGCTGATAAAATTTATAGTGAAGCGAAAAAAGGAAAATGGTCCGTAAAAGATGTGGCGGAAACAGGAGCAAAAAGAGCGCCGTATCCCCCGTTCACCACTTCCACTTTGCAACAGGCCGCCTCCACCAGACTAGGATTTTCTCCCAAACGAACCATGATGACAGCGCAAAAACTTTATGAATCAGGGCACATTACTTACATGCGCACTGATAGTCTAAACATGGCAGGAGTGGCTTTAGGACAAATAAAGGGAGTTGTGGAAAATAAATTTGGAAGCGAGTGGCATCAAATTCGCCATTATAAAACCAAATCTAAAAATGCACAGGAAGCTCATGAGGCTATCCGTCCCACTCATTTTGACAGGGAAAATGTCGGCCATACTGATGATCAGAAAAATCTATATCGGCTGATCTGGCAGAAAGCAATAGCCAGCCAAATGAAGGATGCAGAAATGATGCGGACCAAAATAATTGCGGAAATAAAGAACGCAAAAATTCCGGATTTCGTTGCCAACGGTTCAAGAGTTATAAAAAGCGGATGGCTTTTGGCTGACCCTGGCGCCAAGGGCGAAGATGTTCTGTTGCCAAAAGTTAAGGCAGGCGAGCCTCTTTCTTTGCTTAATCTTAATAACGAAGAAAAACAGACGCAGCCGCCAGGGAGATACAGCGAAGCCGGACTTATAAAAGAACTGGAAAAAAGAGGGATTGGCAGGCCCTCCACTTATGCTTCCATTGTCGGCACCATAATAGAAAGAGGCTATGTCGAGAAAGACGGGAGAACGCTCAAACCCACTGATACCGGTGATGTCGTTTCAACTTTTTTGGAAAATAATTTTGCAAATTACATAAGCGACACGTTTACCGCAGAAATGGAAAATGAGCTGGACCAAATCGCAGACGGAGAAAGAGAATACGAACCAACTTTGCGGGAATTTTATAAACCTTTTTCAAAAGATATAAAAGAAAAAGAAAAGACTGCCAAACTGACCAATCTCGGAGATGCCAATCCCAAATTTAAATGCCCCATTTGCGGCGCGGATATGATAATCAAACTTGGCAAAGGGGGAAAGTTTTTGAGCTGTGAGAAATTCCCCAAATGCAAAGGTATGAGAAATTTTGACGGCAGTGAAATAAAAGAGGCGGAAGCAATCGGCACAGACAAAATCACAGGCCTTCCTGTGTTTATGATGGATGGCAGATTCGGACCTTATGTGCAGCTTGGTGTTAAGGACGAAACAAACAAAAAACCAAGGAGGGCGAGTGTTCCAAAGGACAAAGACCCTAAGTCTGTGACGCTTGAAGAAGCGTTAAAATATCTGAGCTTACCGAGAGAGCTTGGTTCTCACCCTGAAACGGGAGAAATGGTTTCCGCCAATATCGGGCGTTTCGGCCCATACATTGTTCATCAGAAAGATTTTCGTTCGCTTAAAAAAGACGATGTGCATAGCATCACTTTTGAGCGAGCCATGGAAATCTTCAAAGAACCTAAAAAAACGGGGAGAAAAAGATGGAAGAAGACTTAGAAAAAATAATAGGCCTTTTAACAAAAAGCAGTGAAGAAGAGAAAGATCTCGTAAGAAAAGCATATCAATTTGCAAAAACAGCTCACGAAGAACAGAAGAGAAATAGCGGAGAACCCTATTTTATCCATCCGCTGGAAACTGCGAAAAGCATTGCTGAGCTTGGTTTGGATGCTACATCCGTAGCGGCAGGATTTTTGCATGACATATTGGAAGATACAGATATAAAAACGGGAACTCTGGAAGAAGAATTCGGCAAAGATGTCGCATTTATAGTGGAAGGAGTCTCCAAACTCGGCGCTTTAAAATATCGCGGCGCAGACAGGCACAATGAATCATTGCGTAAATTGCTTTTTGCCACTTCCAAAGATTTGCGGGTGCTTATAGTAAAACTTTGCGACAGATTGCATAACATACGGACTCTTTCTTTTGTGCCGGAAGAGAAGCAGCACAGAATCGCAAAAGAAACTTTGGAGATTTACGCGCCGATAGCATATAGATTGGGCATAAGAAGACTCTCCCATGAGCTTGAAGATCTCTCTTTCCCGTATGTCAATAAAGAAGGTTATGACGAGATTTCGTCCATCTTCAAAAAGAGTTACAACGAAAAACTGGAAAGTCTGGAAAAATTCAGGAAGTCGGCCATGAAGGAGCTGGCGGGGGCGGGTTTTATTGGTTTTCGCTCCGACTACAGAATCAAAAATTTATATAGCCTATACAAAAAATATTTAAAGTACAAAAAAGACATCGAAAAAATAACTGACGTTTTAGCTATGAGGGTCATAGTCGAAAAAACGGAAGATTGCTATAGAGCGCTTGGCATAATCCACGGAGCGTGGCGGCCGGTGCCTAGGCGTATGAAAGACTATATAGCTTTCCCCAAGCTCAACGGCTATCAAAGCCTTCATACCACGGTCTTTACCGGAGATGGCAGTGTAGTGGAAATACAGATACGGACGGAGGAGATGCACAAAGAAGCCGAATATGGGGTGGCTTCGCACGCTCTTTACAAAGCCGGAGAGAAAAACAAAAAACAAGTGGTTCCCTGGATAGAAGCGATGCTTCCCCATTCTATGGACGAAATAAAAAAGGATTTTTTGAGTGAGAGGATATTTGTATTTACCCCAAGGGGCGATGTGGTTGATTTGCCTACTGGTTCTTCGGCTATTGATTTTGCCTATGCTATACATTCAGATATCGGAAACAGGATGTCAGGAGCAAAAATAGACGGGAAGCTTTGCTCCATCAGCAGCATTTTAAATGGGAACGAGATTGTGGAAATTATAGTAAGCAAAAACGCGTGTCCCAAACGCAAGTGGCTTGATTTTGTAAAAACCAGCACTGCCAGAAAAAATATAAGGGATCATATCTGACCCTCTAAATACTAAAGTTTTTGATTGAGTACAAATCTTCTTCTATGGGAGTATCTTCAGCTTTTTTAATTTCCTCAGGAGTTCTGTCATCAATTCCGATACTTTGATCGGAATCCTGGTTCTCCAGTGTCGGAGCTGAATTTTGAAGCATTCGGAGTATATCTTCCAAGTCGTCATTTGAGAAGAATTCAATCATAAGCTTTCCGCCGTTTTCTTTCTTTTCAATTCTTACCCGAGTGCCCAGAGATTGCGCGAATTTTTCTTCCAGAGCGCAAATTTCAGGGTCGACAGAAGCGTTAAATTTTCTTACTCTTTCAATGGCAATTTTTCTAGCTGCCAGTTCGGCATCACGCACATTCATTTTGCGCAGCATAATATCCTGAAAAAGCACTTTTTGTTCTTCCGGCCTGTCAATGAGCATAAGTAAAGGTCTTGTATGCCCTTCGTTTATTTTGCCTTCTGAAAGAGCGGTGAGCATTTCTTCGGGTAAATCCAAAATGCGCATAGAGTTGGTGACATAAACTCTGCTCTTGCCTATTTTCATAGCAATCTGGTGATGCTTAAATCCAAACTGGTCAGCCAGTTTTTTGAAAGCTCTAGCCCGTTCCACCGGATTTAAGTCTTCTCTTTGGACATTTTCAATAATAGCCAGCTCGAGTTTCATCAGGTCATCTTTATTTTCTTCCCCTTCGCCCATACGGATAATCACGGGTACTTGGGAGAGCCCTGCCATTCTGGAAGCCCGCAGACGGCGTTCGCCGGCAATAAGTTCATACTCCACCGCTAAACCGTCTTCTTTAACAATCTCCCTTCGGGTTACCACCAGCGCTTGAAGCACACCATATTGTTTGATGGAATCAGCCAGGGCTTTCATGGAATCCTCGTCAAATTCTCGCCGCGGTTGAAATGGATTTGACTTTATTTTATCCACCTCCACCCAAAATATTGAATTTTGATAAAAGTTTGAAGTATTGGACATAACACCATTTTATATCATAACTACCGAAAATAAAAGTAAAAATTTTTGATTTTAGTGGATATTTAAGGTATATTTTATTCATCGCCGGGGTGATGGAATGGTAGACATGCACGACTCAAAATCGTGTGGGGCAACCCATGAGAGTTCAAGTCTCTCCTCCGGCACCAAAATGGAACTTAGCGGTTAAGAACC